>Ga0209045_1000833_pt1 | contig 32938 bp, 20 predicted proteins | sample SaaInlLV_10m_DNA_4_FD_184664 | JGI IMG/M metagenome (GOLD analysis project Ga0209045, IMG submission 184664) | Marine microbial communities from expanding oxygen minimum zones in the Saanich Inlet - Saanich Inlet SI072_LV_200m_DNA (SPAdes) (version 2) | ecosystem: Environmental > Aquatic >...
CTCTTCCCTCAACAGCTCAAGTAGTCAAGAAAACAGGGAAACAGGTTTGTCTGGACAGAACCGAACTGAATAGCAGGAAGATCAAGCACGGTTCTGTCTCAAGGACTTTTGACAGAACCCCTGTCGACCAAAGGAGCAAATCATGACAACGCGCCGCCTCTTCGCTCTGTTCGGTCTGGTTTCGCTATGGAGTCTTGTCAGCTGTGCCGACGCCCCGGAGAACATCCATGCCTGGGCGGACCGAGAGGGACACGTGCATGTCCGCTGGACGACCAAGGCCCCAGCCAAGGGACATGTGCAGTGGGGAACACGTTCGCACCTGCTCGACCGCGTCGTCCAGGAAGACTCGTCCTGCCTGCGCGGGACCACCAACAACCGGGACTCGGGGGAAGGCTGGGCGAACAACCATCGGGCAGACTTCCAGGGAACAGGTCAGTGGCCTGTGTTCGCCAGGATCCGAGGCACGACACGCGATGGCAACCCACTCGAAGGCGACACGATCACCGTCCCAGCCCCGGCCCAAGGCATGGTCACCGGAGACGGCGGGGAGATCCTCATTATGGTCGACGCCGGTGATTGGCCACTTCAGTCGATGCCACTGACGTTTGGCGTCCCATTCCCCCCGGGAACGCTCGACAGAGCATCGCAGGTCCAGGCCACCGGGACAGACGGTGCGTATCCAACACAAGCACGAGCTGTGACCCGTTGGCACCGAGATGGCAGTGTCAAGTGGCTTCGAGTGGACACAATCGTTGCCAGAACCGAGAAGACGCTCGTTCTGAAGTACGGGCCATCCGTGTCCACTCTCACACCGCGTGCCACAAAGTGGACCGGCCTGGCATACTCCCCGAGCATCACCGTGACCGATGCGGAAGGACAGCAGTTTTCCTTCGCCCTCAGCAAACGCCCTGACACAGAAGAGCTGGGCGCCGTCAAGGCCGTGACCAAGTTCAGTGGGCCGCTCAAAGACGATGAAGGTCGTGCCTTTGGGCAGGCGATCGTGCGCATGCATGCTTGGCAGGGCCTGCCCGTTACCCGACTGGATGTGACGCTCGAAAACGATGCTGTCCAGCAGGAGATGACGACCATCAGAAGCGCAGAGCTGAACCTGGCTTGGCCCGAGCAGAGCGTTCGGGTCGGCCGCACCGGACATGCAGTCGAGCTCAAATCAGGAGACGGGCTCCTTCAGCGCGAAGACTTCGAGTGGAAGACAACCACGTCTGCCCAGCGCGGCAAACGCATCGATGGCATCTGCCGCCCCGCCGCCGGTCCCGCCATCATCCTGCGCCACTTCTGGGAGCAATGGCCCAGCTCCATCGAGCTGCAGGACGGTCAACTCACGGTCGGCCTGTGCCCCACCCTCCCGAGCGCCCAGTACGAGGGACGAAACGACGAAGACATGTTCTACTACCACATCCGGGACGGGCTTCACACCTTCCGGCAGGGCTGGTCAAAAACGTGGGAGCTTTGGCAGGGGCCAACGGAAGCGGCGGACGCACTCGCCGGCGCCATACCCGTGGCGTGCGTCGCCCCCGAGTGGCTTGAGACAAGCGACGCTTTCGGCCTGATGGCAGTCGGCGTGCGGGATCAGTTCCCCGGGTACGATGAAACGCTCGCGGACGCAATCGACGGATACGCGGACGGACGAGACCGCCGACGCGAGTACGGGATGATGAACTTCGGCGATTGGTACGGGGAACGACGCTGGAACTGGGGGAATCTCGAGTACGACCTCGGTCACGGATTCCTCATGCAATACGCCCGAACCGGGCACCCTACCTTCCGTCGCCACGCCGATGAGATTCTCCGCCACCAGCGCGATGTGGACACACGCCATTACGCCCGTGATCCCCGACGCATTGGCCAACAGTGGATCCACAGCATGGGCCACACAGCCGGCTACTACCCCGACACCTACAAGGACATGAAGAGCTACGCGGGTCGGGGCTGGAGCGACAACCGTGGCCACATCTGGGCCCAGGGGATGTTCGAACACTACTTGCTTGGGGGCGACACTCGCTCTTGGGAAACAGCTCTCCTCATCGCCGACTGGGCAGCAGGCCCACAAACGACCAATTTCCGGTTCGGCAATGCCCGGGAGCCGGGCTGGATGACGAAGCTGGTCATGAGCGCCTACGCCAGCACTGAGGATCCCTTCTACCTTAACGCAGCGACCCTCATGCTCGACGCAACGCATGCGCAATCCCTGGCAACCGATGACCACGGGTTCTACTACCACATCTTGCCTAAAGGCCACTGCAACTGTGTGAAAGACCACAAGCACTACGGGGAAGCCGGTTTCATGCTTGGCGTCCTTATGACGGGAATGAAGATGTACTACGATGTCACCGGTAGCGAAACCGTGGCCGACGACATCGCGAAGACGGCTCGCTTTGTCGTGGATACCATGTGGGAGCCCCTGGACTGTGGCTTCCGCTACACATCCTGCCCAGAGACAAGCGCCTCAGGAGGCAGCAGCTGGATCATGATGGAGGGATTGGCATTTGGGGCTCGACACGCGGGCGATAAAGCCCTGGCGGACACCTGCCGCGAAGCCATGGTGGGAGCATGGCGCTCACTGCCCCGCTCCGGCAAAAGCGCTGGCTACGTGCTCTGCAATGCACCGCGGGCACTGCAACAGGTGGCCCAACTCCCGGGAAAGGACTTCCGTGAGTACCGCAACGAACAGGAGCGGATCCTCAGCAGCCCCGCCCGACGGGATTTGCCGACGCGCGTCCCAAATCCCGATTTCGAGGAAAACATACGAGGCTGGCCGACCCGCGGGTGGACGGTAGAGCGGACAACCAAGGTCCGCCATGGCGGAACGGCATCGCTACGCATTTCAGGGGAGAAGAGCGGTCAGAACGAATACCTGAACACGCGTTACGACAGCACTGGCTCCCCACTCGAAATCACCTGGCTCGAGCCTGGACAAGCGTATGTCCTCACGGCTTGGCTCCGCATAGACCAAATCACCCCTGGCACCCCGGCTCCCGAACTCCGTTTAGCCTACCGGGACGCCTCCGGGTCACGAACATCCGAGAAAACCACAGCCTATGACCTGAGTCGTCCAGGCACATGGCAACAACTCTCCGGCACGATGAAGGTTCCTGAATGGAACACCCGGAATTACATCGCCCTGAACACGAACACCCGAAAGACCGTCGATGTGGACATGTACCTCGACGATGTGCACCTGACCCCCGTCGATGCGGTGGCCTCCAACACGCCCTCACTGATCCGGCTCGACCCGAATCAGGCATCCCTCAGTGGTGGTGCGAAGACCGAGACAGTTCCTGAGTTCAGAGGGCAACTCGGAGTGACGGGCCCGGGAACGGCAGTATGGCGCATTGACAGCACGTGCACGGGCGACCACATGCTCTGGCTGCAGATCGCTCAGGAGACCGAGGTGGGGAGCATCTCTTTCGGGGAAGCGGTGCTGGCTCGGAGTGTCATTGCCAGGGAACCGGAGTGGATCGAGGTCGGTGCGGTCAGCATCCCAAAGGCCGCTTGCGAACTCCGTCTGGAAGGGATCTCGCAGGGCGGGCGCGTGGGGCGACTGGTTCTCACCAACGTGCGCTGAACAGGTCCCTCGCTCCGCCGTTTGGAGCAACTGCGTCCTCGTGGTCACAAGATCGGTTCACGATCAGACACAGGGCAGGACGAAACAGACAAGCCAGCGACGGAACAGAGAGGCCCGTACCATGGAACAAGGCGCGTATTGCAGGGCATCCATCGATTCCGCCGACACCCCCGAAAGCAATGCCCGGTTGGGCGACTCTTACCTGGAAAAGGGACTCACGGGAATGGCTCGAGCCGATGGCTGGTTCGACGCCCACTGGGGTGCCGCTGTCCTCGCAGGTTGCTACCTGTGCCGGGAGAACCAACTCGACCACCGGACGGTCGACGGCATCAAAAGCCAGTTGGACGTGGTCCTCGAGCGACGCGCTGCGCAGTTTGCTTCCCTGCCGGAAGAACCGGCGGATGAGGGCCTGATCGAGGATGTCCCCAAGGCACTGCTCCCGGCCATGGAAGGCGGTCTGCGTGCCCATGGCCACGCTGTGATTTTCGCTGCCCTGTCCGTGAAATCCCTTCGTGATGTTCCGCACATGGCTCAACCGGCTCTCATCCGAGGCCTCTGCCGTCTCAGCCACCAAATATCGCGAATCCCCCCGCGAGAGGCCGCCGTCCCGCCCGCCCCCTATCCTGACACCCAAGCGATGGTCGATGCAGCTTTTGACGGGATCGCACGATTCGGCGCCCTGCTGGGCCATCCCGCAGTGCGCCGCCCGAACTTCACTCACATGCTGACGCATACGGAGGCCCTGTTGACTCTGGAATTGCTGGGGTATCCCGACGTGACCAGAGCAGGCTACACGGCCCAACGCGTCCATATTGACGCTCCAGTTCCCCAAGTCGACAGCTCATGCGAGACGAGCACAGAACACGCAAACCTGGAAACCGTCATGGATCGAGCCTATTGGGACGACAAGACAAACCAAGGCTGGTGGCAACGTGGGTTCAGCGTGGAGGACAATCCCAACGGCGATTGGGTCGCATCCGGGCATCTTTTCAAGGTTCTTTACAGCTACCACCGCTTGGTCAGCTACGTCACTGACAGGAAGAAGGTCGAGCTATGCAGCAAGATCCTTCTGGAGCGATACCTGAACCCCGATGTACAGGGCGGCTGACATGCGGACGTGGGCATGGTGCCCCGACAGCGCATGCTGGCGCGCCCCCCAAGAAGACCACCCGCTGCCTACTGAAACTCGACTTCCAGATCGTCCAGAAAAATCGTGAACTCGCTGCCGTCCGGCCCTGCGTTCGGCGTCAACTCAAGCACGAGTTCGAGCGGCGGAGTGTCCTGGACGCGATTTCGGTCACCGTTGGCGATGTTCACCGGGGGAGTCTCCGCCAAATCCCACTCAATCTGGCGCCAGCCGGCCCAGTCAAGGGAGACTGGGGGACCATAGAAGCACTCTCCTGAGCGATCCCGGACGCGCGGCACGCAACGTGCTCCTGTCCCGCCCGCGTACAGCCAGAACCGCAGAGCCCGTACGGGCTTCCGGTATCCCATCTTCAGAGAAAAGAGCTTGATGAGCCACCGCTTCCGCTCTGAAGGAGGGAACACGACGTGAAGCTTGGCAGAACGCGTCCCACCGTGGGCCTGTTCCTCGGATAGCTCAGACGTCCCTACCACGGCTTCCCCAGCTTTGCTCTTGACCGGTACCGGGTAGACTCGCGACCAGGGATTCACCTCCTCAAAGTCATACACCATAGAGGCATCTGGATCCCCAACGCTCCCGTCGGCCGCCCACGGATTCGTGAGGTCGACGCCGCCTAGCGAAGCGCAGAAATCAGGCGTGACTCCGGGAGCAATCTCCCGACTCCCGCGCGTAACCCGAGGCCCAAGGACGGTGAATGCCCCGGGGAAGGAGAAAATAGCCGGACCGCTAACAGAGTTGGCGTCCTGGACGGAAGCACTGCAATAGGCACCGAATGCGTCTGCCCCATCGTGAGCGGTGCCCTGCCACTCAACCGTCGCAGCCCCATAGAGATTGCGGTCCAGCACCACAGTGGCGGAACTGCAGGTCAGCTCTTTCCCCGTGCACTCCGTGACTAGGGAATCATGCATATGCAGCTCAGCACCGGAGGCCACGACAACGCCCTCCCGAGCCCCCATGAACGCACAGTGCGAGACGACGACCCTCGATGCCGCATTGACGCGCAACCCGGCTCGCCCGCCGATGGCCACAACGTTCTTCAGAAAGGCAAAGCCCGTACACAGCGGACTGTCATCGGGGTAGCCGAGGTGACGGGCGGGGTTGGCGCCCACCTGGACCTGGCACTGAGCGTTGTTGCGGGACACCACATCCACAAGACGGTGATACCCACCGTACAGGTCAATTCCGTGGATTCGGTTATCCTCCACAAGCAGTCCGTTATAGATGCCGCGCCCAGCATTCACATCCTGGATCCCGTACGTATTGTGGTGGAAGTGTCCGCCCTGCACGACGGCCCCAACATCCTCGTGTATCGAGAACCCGTCATCGCCATTGTGACGTCCCACGATGTTCTCGAAGACGAGCCCGCGGCAGGAACCGTGCATGTTGAAACCATCGTTGGAGAAGAACTCGCAGGTGAGATCCCGAATGGTCACGTAGCAGCAACCGCTCATCGCGACCCCTGCAGAGAGTTGGGTCGCTTCCATCTGGTAATCGGCGATGGTCCTGCCTTCCTCCGGCAGGAAATAGGCCCCCTTCTTCGTCCACAGGTGAGTACCTGGGGTCACGTCACCAACTTGCTTCGCCCGCGCCACGGCCTGACCTGCGGAGACGAGGTAGGGCCGATTGGCCCCGACTCGCGGGAAAGGGTAGAAGAGCACGCCGTCATCCCCGGTCTCCCACGCATCAACAGGAACGGGACGCAGCCCCGTAAGGACAGCACCGTTGCCCTCGATGACGATCGGCTTCCCCGGCAATCCGGACCGCCGGCCAATCGGCAGGTTTTCCCGGTACGCCGTTCCCGTCGCGGCCAGGATGAGACAATCCCCCGGTCTGAGTTCCTTAACGCCCCGGTTCAGGGAAGCGAACGCACCCGTCGGTGTTGTACCGTCGTTGGTATCGTCACCAGCCACGTTGTTCACATGGTACGTCGCAGCGAAAACAGGCTGCATGACGAATACCAGGGCCGTTACCGCGATCCGACCGACTGCGCTCATTTCTTCTCCTTCGCGTTAGTTACCTCGACAGTGAATGCCACGCGCTTCAGCGGCTTCACCGCGCTCTCCCAGGAACGTCTGTAGTGCAGCTCAATCTTGACCGTTCCCGGGGATTTCGCAAGCAGGAAGCACGTAAAGCGCCCTCCGCCTCCGACCAAGGGCCGCTTCCGGTGATCTGCCTGGTAAGTAAGGTCGCCATCCCGGACAACGGCCTTCCCCTCAATGCGGGTCAGGTCCCACCGGTATCCCGTCGTTGCATTTCCCGCCAACTGAACGGCAAGCCGCTGTCCGACGATCAGCGCTACTGTCTTCCCGTGGACCGACTCATCAACCGTGAGCGGTGCCTGGGAAGAAGCACCGGGGGCAGGCTTACCGGAAGCCAGGTCAGCCCGACAGTGCACGCATTGACGAAGTCGGCCCGAGCACGCTTTGCAGAGCTTATGCCCTCCACTGCTCGAGCCCTTTCCACATTCAGCGCACGTGCCCACACTCGTGATGAACATCATGCCGCGACATCGCGCGCAGAGACCTCGCGGGTCCCCGCTCGCAGAACTGGAAGCCGCAACCGCAGCAGCCAGGAAACTCATCCTGAGAAATGACATATCAGTACCTCCAAATCTGTAGTCGCCCGTTCGCCCCTCCCTCCTTTGACGCCAGTCGCCGACCGAGCATTCATTGGTACGGCGGCCCCCGGCCGCCAAAGTGGGTTGCCGCCCGGGGCCGTGCGGCGTACCAGCAGAAGATGCCGCCGGGGGGATTGTCTTGTACGGCGGATGGCCCCCAGCCGCCATCCTGGATACCAGGCGAAGAAGCAGCCCGGGGGCCTACTGCCGTTCCGCAGAAGCAGACCTCAGTCCTCAACCGCCCCGAAACGCGCCCTGAACGTCCTGATCTGGTATGGATCCAGCTCAAACTCAAAGGTGTGCTCGTCAGACTCGATGGGATCTCCTCGCTCCTCCACCAAGTTGCACGCCTCAACGGACGCAACGGGCAGCGGGGTGGTCAACGTCACCCGTCCTCTGCCTCCCTGGGACTCGTAGAAGCGAAGGATCATCCCATCGCCATCATCTGCCGGTTTGACCGTTTCCAGAACCGCTCCGCGTCCCTCGACGGAGAACACCCCTTGAGTGAGTTGCACCAGAGCCGGCCCGTTCCCGTTCCCGGAGACAACCTGCATCGGCACGTTGAACTCGGCCGCGCGCCGAACCGTTCCGGCGGCACCCCACGTTCCCTGGTGCGGATAGATCGAGTAAGCAAATGTGTGCTCCCCCAAATCCGCCTGTGGATCGGGGTATTCAGGCCCTCGCAGCAATGTCAGACGAAGGGTGTTTCCGTATACATCATGGCCATAGCGCCCGTCATTCAACAGACTCACCCCGTAACCGTCTTCCGACACGTCGACCCAGCGCTGTGCTGCCACCTCAAATTTCTGCTGTTCCCAGCTGGTGTTCCGGGTGGTGGGGCGATCGATTGCCCCGAACTGCACTTCGTATGTCGCCCGCGCACTGCGGACACAGATGGGAAACGCCGCCTTCAGAAGCACGTGCCGCTCCTGCCAGTCAATCCAGACGCGGATGTCGATCCGGGGAGTCTGACGGTAAAGCGTGATGGTCTGTCTGTAACGGCTGCTCCGGAACCGTCCTTCGATCAACACGGAGGCCATCACCGGACCGGCACACAGAACACGTATCGCGGGAGAGGCGTCGTTCTCATAGCGACGGGTCTCGAACGACTCATGGATGTTCCAGGCAGACTCACGCTCGGGGCCGTCCTGGAAGAACTGCCAGTCATTCGCCCGCAAGCCCTCCGGCACAAGGGCGCGGTTCTCCCGTTTGTCCAAGATCTGTTCGATCGTGCCGTCAGGACCAAGATCAACTCTGAACAGGGCATTCTCCAGACAAGACTCGGATGCGCGGGGGGCCACGCTGTCAGCGTCCCAACTGCCGGGCTCAAGCTCGAACGGCAGCACACCAAAGGCGGGCACTTCTTCCGGTTCAAGGACGCAGCGCACCCCTTCAGTGCCTCGATCGAGGATCTGCAAAAGAGCTGTGCCGCCACCGGGGAAGCGAGCAAGCAGATCCCCCGACACGTCCGTTGGCAGGGAAATCTCGACTGGGTCCGTTCTGTTCCAGGAGAGGCTGTTGCAGATGCAGTAGGGCCCACCCGATTCGCCTGCCAAAGCACGCAGGGCAGCATCACGAACCGCTTGGGCAGATGCCCGTGCTTCTGCGTAGTCACACGGGGCGTCATCGTACACCTCATGCACTGAGCTCCCGGGGAGAATATCGTGGAATTGCTGGAGCAGCACCCGGTCCCACGCGCCCCTCAGCGGTCCACAGTCCACAGTCTTCCCCAGGGCAGTCGCAATCGCAGCCCAAACTTCAGCGTCGCGGAGATCGCATTCCGCACGGCGGTTCGCGACTTTGGTTCGGGACTGGCTGGTGAGGGTCCCTCTGTGCGTCTCCAAGTACAATTCGCCATCCCAGACAGGGAGTTTCCCAGCGTCGGCTTCAGCTCCCGCAAAGAACTCCTCCTCACCGCCATGGCGCACGCCAGGGAGCCCCGGGAATCCCTGTGCTCGCCGGGAGAACTCAAGCATCTCGGCCGTCACCCCGCCTCCGCCATCTCCATAGCCGAACGGCAGAAGCACTTCCGGATGTTCACACTTCTGATTGTAGCCTTCCCAGGCCATGGTGAGCTGTTCGGGGTTGGGATAGCCATTGTAGTAGCTCTTCAGTTTCGGGATGTGAGCGATGACATCTGAACCGTCGATCCCACGCCAGCGGAAGAGGTGGTAGGGGAATGGGTTAGTGGCCTGCCAATGCAGCTTGCAGGTCATGAAGTAGCGGAGTCCGCAGCCGGCCAGGATCTGGGGCAGGTTCCCGGGGTAACCGAACACGTCCGGCAACCAGCAGCTCAGCGGACGCGTCCCAAACTCCTCGCGGTAGAACCTGAGGCCGTGCAGGAACTGCCGAACAAGCGATTCCCCGGACGGCACGTTGCAGTCGCTCTCGACCCACATTGCGCCAGTCGTGTGCCAACGTCCTTCCGCCACTCTCCCGCGAATCTGTTCGTACAGCTCAGGGTAGTGCTCCTTGGTGAACGCGAAAAGCTGGGCCTGGCTACAGGAAAAATGGAACTCGGGATAGAGCTCCATAAGCCGAACAGCGGTCGCGAATGTCCGGCTGCATTTCCGTACAGTCTCGCGGATGGGCCAGAGGTAGGCCGTATCGATGTGGGTGTGCCCGGCCAGATAGACGTGTCCTCCTTCCGGATCCGCAGCGATCTCAGAGAGGCGCTCAGCCATGAGTTCCCGAGCTCGTTTGGCATCCTCTCGGAGAACGGTCGTCTCAACTCCAAGATCAATCTGATGGAACACCTCATCCAGCACCGCGTCGAGCCGCTGACCACGGTAGGAGTCGGATGTGTTCATGGCAGCCTGCCAGAGGAACTGGAGGTCCAGGATCAACCCCTGAATGTCTGGATCCACCTCCAGGATTCGGCCGCCGGAGAAGCTGGCTGTGCTGCCTTTCAGCTCGGGTTGACAGTACGCCCGGAGTTGGGCCATCCCTTCGATCTCAAGCGCGTAGCGTCCCGGCGGGGGAGCAGGAATCCTCGGATGGTTGGCGTCGAGCCCGGCATAGGGTGTCTGATCGAGTGAAACCAGCGCCTCAAGCCCCTGCTGGCGAAACTCAATCCAGCGCGTAGCGTCCGGATGGGCAGGCGGGGGCATGTCGAGGAACGTGCGCAGGAACACCGTTTTCAGAGCCGGAATCCCGGGGTCACCATTCCAGGGCGCCCAGGCCGTCTCAGCATCATAGACTCCCGGGGCCCGGTAGGTGGCCAGTCGTCCGTCCCACCCGGCGATCTCCTCGGCGCTCAAGACGGCTCGTGGCGCAAGCAGCTCAAGCTTCTTCGCGATGATCTTCTCGTGCATCAGATGACGTTCCCATTGTGGTTGCCGGGCCGTTGGCGGTTCTCGCAGCTTCTATCGCCGATTTACTGGTCAATGACAACAAACTCAGCCCGCCGGCGCGAAACGCCCCTCGACTTTCTCAAGCATGAGGTCCCCCGCAGAATGGTCAGAACGCGCAATGGCCAGGCAGTTCTGTCCACGCACAAACTGGGACGCCGAGGCGGCAAATTCGACCATGGTCAGCTTTACGTCAGGGAACGCGTGGTCATAAGAAGTGTGAGATCCTGAACTGGGCTGTGGGTGGTCCCCGTAGATCTGTCCGTCATGCCAGTTGCTGTCGCGCCGGAGTTCGGGCAGACAATGCCCGTTGAGTCTCACCTCCAAGGGAGGGAGCACCGAATTCGCCCGGACGACGAGACGCAGGTCAACGTCCCAGTCGGCCATCCGAGCCGTCGCATCCTCATATATGTACAAGGGCAGTTCCAGGTGCGAGCCGCCAGCAGGGAGGGCAGCAGGAAGCGGACGGTCATCATTGCGGTAGAGATAGTTCTGGGCCCAGGGATATCCCCCTTTACGCTCTACAGCATATGTGCGACTCCCGTCGGCCATCGCGCCCAGCGAACCAACTTCGCGGGTTGCCTGCACATGTTGCGGGCACTTCATCATCGGCGGCAAACCGAGTCGATCGTACCACTCCCCCGAGGCACAGGCCCAGTTAAAAAGAGAGACAAAGTCGACACCCTGATGGAGGAAATTCGTGAACACGCCACGCAAGTAAGCGGCTTCGGGGAAGTAGTACCCGTCAGTCGTGTGGTGTCCATCGAAAGGAGCGCACAATCTGACCGGTGTTTGGCGCGTGAGCTCCTCGAAAGCCGCGACATCCACGGTCGTCGTCCGCCCCCCCAAATTGAGGATGTCAACAAGCTCCGCCGCGATCCAGTTCTCAACCTCAAAGCCATCGCGGTGATTGCCCTCGATGGTCTCACCGACCCGAACCGAAAGCAGGCGCGGCTGCCCAGTGGCGGCCTCGATATCCAGCATCATGTCGCGTACCTTGCTGACGAAGGCCGTGACCTGACCACGGAGCTCCCACTCCCTTCCCGCAGGAAGGCAAGGGGTGTGCCGGGCAAAGTCCAGCTGGATGCCATCCAGAGCATAGCGTTCGAGCAACTCCCGCAGGATGGCGACCTTGCGCTCCTGCACCTCGGGATTGGCCAAATTCCACAGCCCCTGAGGCCACCAGCAAGGCACAGTCCAGTCAGGATGTTGCTGCTTCAGCGGATTCCGACGACGCGGGTCATCATGAGGGATCGGGGCGGGCCCGGTAGGGGCAAAATCCACTGGGCAAACACGGTTGTTCCAAAACGCCTCCAAACCGCGCGCGTGAGACTCGCTGACAAGGCGTTCCACCCAATCGATCCCCTGACTCCACCAGCGTTGAAGCCCCGGATGGGTCAGTCGGGGCAACAGTTTGCTCTCGTAGACAGCGTAGGTGTCCTCGGCGAAACCAATGTCCCACCAGATACCGTCTATCTGGCTACCAGGTGCATCACAGTGCTGGAAACGGAAAGCGATCCACTCGTCAAAGTCAATGCCCAATGCCTCCATCGGCATGTTCGCATCTTCCTGCAGGATGATCCGACGAGGGCGCTCGCAGGCCGCCACATGTGATGGTGTCAGTCGGGAGCAAACCGACCGTTCTGCGCGAGGTGAGTACGGCATCAACAAGGAGCTCCTCTCGAGCGATGGAAACACGGACGAGTGCAGCACAGTAATCGAGCGTGTGGCGAGTGCAACTCTGCATTGCCTCCAGCACGCACTCAATTGTGTGGCCCATGCTCAGCGAAGAATGAGTCTACGCCAGAAACACCGCTGCTGACGGAGTCGCCGACTCTCTCCGCTCGCGAACGTTTCAGTTCTTCCTACTGCCGTTTGGTACACGCCGTGCTAATGTACCTAGGAGCAAGCCGGAGGCACTGAGGCGTGACCTCCGACGCGCGTGCATGAAGGCGGAGGGTTAGGAGGAGGGGGCGCGCAATGCTATTAGCTTTCTCGGAGATGGGGTCGCGGCGTGGCAGCCCCTCCCACGCTGGAAGAGCAGACAATGTGGGGTCGCGGCGTGGCAGCCCCTCCCACGCTGGAAGAGCAGACAATGTGGGGTCGCGGCGTGGCTGCCCCTCCCACGCTGGAAGAGCAGACAATGTGGGGTTGCGGCGCGGCAGCCCCTCCCACGTTGGAGGGAGGGCGCAACGTGGCCTTTCTCGAGCGTAAGAAGAGCACTTGACATGAATCGGCGTTCGTGTTACCCACCGGTAACATGGACGCCATCGCACAGGAGCGGCAGCAACTCGACCCGATGATCGCCAAACACGTCAACTACAAGGCCGCCAGCTCGCTGTACGCGACCGCCCTGGCAAAAGCAGGGGTCGGAGAGCGCCTCCAAGCCAATTTCGCCATCCAGCGTTCCTGCCTGGACAGCCAGAAGGACATGGCTGCAGCGCTGTCCAACGTGTTCCTCAAGATCAAAGATGTCCACGTCCTCAACCATCTGCAGTTGGCCCACAACGATGCCATTGCCTACATCGACCACCTTCTCATATCGAGGGACGCCATCTCCATCATCGATTCACAGACCGCCGCCGTCTCGATATTCCTTGAGGAAGACGGCTCGTGGGCGCGCGTGATCAACGACCAGCGATTCCCGGTTCAGTCGCCGTTCGCCCTGTGCGACGAGAAACTCAACGTGTTGATTGACTACCTCGCCACGCAGATGGGGCGAGCGCTCGGAGAACATGATGCTGAACGGGAGGCGGCATTTCACGCGGATTTCCGAAGACAGCGTTACGCTTCCCTCGGACCAGGAGCTGAAATCGCCGGCATACGGCCAAAGTCACACACCGAGATTATACGACCGGCGAGTCATTTGACTGACCCGATTCTCACCTTCCACCACTTTGAGAAACCAAAGCGGCCGAAATTCTCATTCCGCAGGAAGAACCGGCCCAAGCCCCCCAAACACATCCTCTCCTCAGAAGAGCTGAAGAGTCTGGTTGACTTCCTCGTCGATCATGACAGCGCGGTATCTCCCGTGCTCGCCGCAGCCCGGACGATCTCGCAACGCTGTCGTCCCCTGCCCCCGGCGCTGGAGGACGTGATCCGGCGCATTCAGGAGGATACGGAAAGAGGGGCGCCGTGCGACACGATGGCGACCGATTCGCTGGCCGTTTTCCATCTCTGTCGAACCTGCGCCTCCAACCGTCTTCAGCTCGAGCTTACCGAAGCGACCCGCAAGTTCGTCTGTCTGGACTGTGACGCGATCACGCCGGTCGACGTGAAGTGCCCCGGCTGCGGGGCTGAAGGAGAACTCGTGCAACGGCGCAGGACGTTCTTTATCCGCTGCCCAAAGTGTCGACACGAGCGCGTGTTCTTCGTGAACCCAACCTGACCAGGCACCGACGCGGGACTCGTTTCTACTTCCCCTTGTCCGTATCAACGCCCGCCTCTTCCCAGAGCACGTTGTAAAAAACGCCTTCCAGGAACTCGGCGTTCTCGTCGCGCAGACTCTTGAGCTTGCCGGCAAGTTGCCCCTGCAATTTCTCAAGCGCTGCAAGCTTCCCGGAGAACGATTCCACCCGCTTGGCGAGCCCGGTCAATTCCTCGGTCAATGATTGGGCCGCAGATGCGGCTTCAGACACTTGGGCAGCGCCCTCCTCGGCCTGGGCCGCAAGATCGACGGGAGCGGGCCGAGGGGCAAGGGCCGGAGGCGCTTCGCGCGCAAGCATCACCTGAGTCTTGAGCATGCGTGTCTGGCGCCCCATCTCTTCCAGTTGGGCGGCAAAGCCGTCAACGTCCCCTTTGATAGCCGCCATCTGCTTCCGCGTGCTATCAACTCCTGAACTGCACGCTTTGATGCCCTCGCTTGCAGCCGAGATGCCGCCGGCGAGGTCCTCGCTCTGTTTGATCAGAGCGTCAAGCGCCGCTTTGACCGCCGTCATCGCACTGCTCACGGCAGCCGTCTCGGACCGCACCGCTGCCAGAGACGCGTTGACCTTCTCTTGCGAGGCCGCTGCTCGAGAAGCCGTCTCAAGCACGGCCAGCTTCTCGTTGGCCTGCTCGAGCGCCTGTTGTGCCTGGAAGGCAGACGCCTTGCTCTGCTTCTGCTGCACGAGCGCCACGCTAGCGACCGCCAGCGCTGCTCCGGCCAACACGAACGCGACCCACGACACAACCCCTGTTACTTGACGTGATGGTGACATGCCAATGCTCCCTTAGTTTGCTCTACTTCGCAACAATATTCACCAGTCTCCCCGGGACCGCAATCACTTTGATAATGGACTTCCCGGCCAAAGCGGCCTGGACGTCGTCATTGGCCATCGCCAGCTGTTCCATGGCATCGCGATCGGCATCCGCAGGGACGTTCAGGCGCGCTTTCGGGCGACCGCTGACCTGTATCAGAATCTCTACTTCCTCGACTACCAGGCAGGCTTCATCGTGAATCGGCCACGGGGCGTAGGCGATCGTCTCACCATGCCCCAGGCGCTGCCACAGCTCTTCGCAGATGTGCGGGGCATAAGGTGAGAGCAGGAGAACGAATGCCTCAACCGCATCACGGTTCAGCTGCTTCTCCTTGCTCAACGCATTGAGGCAGATCATCATCTGGCTGATGCCGGTGTTGAAGTCCAGATTCTCCAAGTCCTCGGTGACCTTCTTGATGGTCGCGTGCATCGTCCGGTTAGCGTCTTTGGTCAACGGGGCATCAGTGATCTTAGCCGAGATATTGCCGTCCTGGTCAACAATGAGACGCCAGACACGATGGAGGAACCGATACACCCCTTCCACGCCGGCAGTCTGCCACGGCTTCACCGCTTCCAGAGGCCCCATGAACATCTCATACATGCGGAAGCTGTCGGCCCCATACTGTCCGACGATGACGTCTGGATTGACGACGTTCTTCAGGGACTTGGACATCTTCGCGGGGGACTCCTCGAGTGCCTCCGCTGTTTCCTTGTGGAAGAACTGATCACCGCGTTTCTCTACCAGATCGTTAGGCACAAGAATCCCTTGGGAATCCCGGTAAGACAGTCCGAGAATCATCCCCTGGTTGACCAGACGCTGGAAGGGCTCTTCCGTGCTGACGACACCAGCATCGAACAAGACCTTGTGCCAAAAACGGGCATATAGCAGATGCAAGACGGCGTGTTCCGCGCCGCCGACGTACAGGTCGACAGGCATCCAGTAGTTCTCTTTCGCAGGATCCCAGGCAGCCACATCGTTGTCCGGATCGATATATCGCAGGTAGTACCAGCATGACCCCGCCCACTGGGGCATCGTGTTGGTTTCACGCCGGCCGCGCATTCCCGTTACAGGGTCAACGTAGTCGAGCCAGTCTCCAGCATTGGCCAGGGGCGATTCCCCGGTTCCTGAAGGCTTGAATTCTTCCAGTTCCGGAAGGACCAGCGGAAGTTCCGTCTCGTCCAGCACCTTGATGGAGCCGTCCTCCATGTGGGCAATGGGGAAGGGCTCGCCCCAATACCTCTGGCGGCTGAACAGCCAATCGCGCAGCTTGTAGTTGACCGCTCCCTTCCCCAGCCCTTTCTCCTCCAGCCACTCTGTGGTCCGCTGTTTGGCATCGCCCACAGCCAGTCCATTGATATCCAGGCCCCGGTCGCTCGACGAATTGATGGAAACACCGTTCCCCGTCCAGCACGCCTTACCATCCAGAACCAGATCAACGTTGACACCCTCGGCGGCCACTTCGGCGGCGTCCGGTTGCAGGATGCAGCGGATGTCCAGGCCGAACTCCCGGGCAAACTCAAAATCTCGGGTGTCATGAGCGGGAACGGCCATGATCGCCCCGGTGCCGTAACCCATGAGCACATAATCGCTGATCCAGATCGGGATCTCTTCACCGTTGACAGGATTGACGGCGTAGCTCCCGATGTGGACGCCTGTCTTCTCCTTGTTCAGCTCGGTGCGCTCCAAGTCGCTCTTCGTCGCTGCAGTTTGCCGGTAGGCAGCCACGGCGGCTTGCTGCTGAGCTGACGTCAGCGTGTCCACCATCGGATGCTCCGGCGACAGAACCATATACGTCGCACCGAACAACGTGTCCGGCCGAGTCGTGTAGACACGGATTGTCTCGTCGGAGCCGGCCACCGTGAACTCCACGTCTGCACCGGTCGATTTCCCGATCCAGTTGCGCTGCATGGCCTTGATGCCCTCAGACCAATCCAGCCCATCCAGCCCGTCGAGAAGACGTTCGGCATATTCGGTGATCTTGAGCATCCACTGTCTCATCGGCTGGCGGACGACGGGATGGTTTCCGCGTTCGCTCCGGCCATTGATCACTTCCTCGTTGGCCAACACCGTCCCCAGAGCCGGACACCAGTTGACCGGGACCTCGTCGATATAAGCCAGCCCCTTCTTGTGGAGCTGCAGAAAGATCCACTGGGTCCAGCGGTAGTACTCCGGATCGGTGGTGTTCACCTCACGGCTCCAGTCGTAGCTGAAACCAAAGGACTGGATTTGGCGCTTGAAGGTCTCAACGTTCTTCCGCGTTGTTACCCGCGGATGCGTCCCAGTCTCGACCGCATACTGTTCGGCGGGCAACCCGAACGCATCCCACCCCATCGGGTGCAGGACGTTGAAGCCCCGCATGCGCTTGAACCGGCAGAGAATGTCAGTCGCGGTGTACCCCTCCGGATGGCCAACGTGAAGACCGGCGCCACTGGGATAGGGAAACATGTCGAGAACGTAGAGTTTGGGGCGTGTCGTGTCGCAGTCGACGGCCTCGAACGTCCCATTCTCCAGCCAGAACGACTGCCATTTGGGCTCGATGTCGGCAGGCACATAGGCGGCTTCTGGGGTCGTGCTCATTGTCATTCCCTGGGTCTGCGAGAAAAACTCGACATTGGCAAATCTCATTCCCCCCTCGATCGTATCTCCGAGGAAAGGGGCAGCATGGTGATGTGTGTGACAGCTGAGACCTCCGTGGCCCCACAGACAAGCCGGACACAAGACGAGACTCGGCCTGCCGCATGAGGTCGGCCGGTCCCCATTTCACACCATGATCAGGAACTAATCTAGCCCCAGATTGGGGGTTTGCGCACCCCCAGCTCACGCCGTCCAACACCATCGGGCAGCGAGAAAAGCGGGTTCCTGACGGCAAACTCAAGCGTGTAAGGCGGAATGCTGGTATAGTACGAGCTGCCGCCGATACCCGCAACCAGCGCCGACAGAGCTGAAGACCTCGTGGTTCTGGGCGGGCAGAGAAAGGAGTATGGGAGCCTATGGAGCGCCCTTCATTCACACAAGACAATCCCGGAGCCGTGCGCGCGGTCGGCAGATCTGCCGCCGCTGCTTCCCTGCTCTGTTTGTTGATCTACGGACGTGTCTACGGGCAGGCTGCCCCTCCTGCACCGGCAGCCCGCCCCCCCGTCGCTCCGGCCGCACCGGCGACCATCACACCGGCCCCGGCTGTCCCGGATGCGGCAGCAGCAGCGGCCAAAGCAGCGGCAGCGGCAAAGGCAGCCAGGGAACAGGCAGCGGCAGCAGCCAAAGCAGCCAGGGAGAAGGCAGAGGCCGAGGCCCGCGCTGCGCTTTACGCTCACCGGGAGAAGGGCCTCCGGGCCATGGGCGACCGCATCTACGCCGCTGCAGCCCGGTTCTTCCTTGCGTACCGCAAAGCGGCAAAGGGGCAGGAACCGGCCCTGACTGATGCGACGATTCTTCTCGTCCGCGCCTACCTCGAACAAAACGCGCTGGCCGACGCTGACAAAGCGCTCGAACACCACAGCAAGAACTCCGTTGGAGTCACGGATCCCTACTTCAGAGACGGCCTGACCTACTGGTCCGCCGCGGTTCTGTTGAGCCACGGTCGTTGGCAGGAAGCAACGGCCAAAGCGACGCCCCTAATGCAGAAAACAGCTGTCGCCGAATTCCGCAACCGAGCCCTGGAGTTGGTCGGAGACACGGCCGTCCTTCAGAACAACTGGGCCCAGGCTCAGACGGCTTTTGAGCAACTCCTCAGCGAGTTCCCGGAGGCCGAGAACTCGCTACGCGCCCGCCTCGGCCTTGCCCGAGTCTTCCTCGCCACTGAACAGACACGACGCGCGGCACAGATGCTTGAGCGTGTCAAAGAGCAGCATGCGGATGCCCCCGTGCTCCTGCTGAGTATATACCGGGTCCTGTTGCTTTTGCAGGAGAGCAGGCTGAGCGATGCCTACACGCTCTACCGGAACATTGACGGCGACCGACCTCAGACCCCGAATGCAGACTGGTGGACCGCCGCATCCCACCTGTCCGAGAGCCTGCTCAGTGCCAAACGTCACGCCGAGGCGCTCGAAGTCCTTCCCCAGGCCGAGGCACTGGCCGCCAACCCGCTGGAGCGCCAGCAAATCCACCTGCGCACGTCGGAGTGCCTGATCGCCCTGGGAAAGGTCGAACTTGCCATCAACTCACTGGAGACCTTCAAAAAGACATACCCTGACTCCGCGGATGTCGTCCCCGTCCAGGTAAAGCTGGCGGAACTGCTGCGCCAGACGAAGAACTTCATGACCGCGAGTGAGTACTTCGGAGAAGTCGCTCAGAATGGCAAGGCCTCCCCGGCATTCCGGTACCGTTCCGCGATCAGCCGTGGGTGGTGTCTCCGGGACGCAGGGCAACTGAACCAGGCCGTTGATGCCTTCAGCGGGGCAGAGGCCCTGGGCCAGACGGATGACGAGAAGGCAAAGGCTCTCTTCCTCGCCGGCGATACGGCCTTCCTGATCGATGGATTCACCGATGCGTCGGCCCTGTATGGACGCGCCGCTGATCAGTACCCGGGATCCTCCTCGGCAGAGGCCGCACGCTTCCATCAGGCCAGATCATTCGCCAACGCAAAACTGTTCAGCAGCGCAGCCGAAACCTATGGGCGCCTGGCAAAGGATTTCCCGGAGACGCAGTTCATCGAGGACGCAACACTGGAGTGGGGAATTGCTCTCCGCAACGCCGGGCTCAACGTCCAAGCGCTCGATCGCCTCCGCTCCTTCGCCACGTCGTATCCCGAGAGTTCCCACGCCCCAAGAGCCCTGATGGAGGCATACCAGGCAGCCATGGCCATCGGACCGGACCACATCAGCGACGCTCTCAAACTGCTCGGCCAGGTTATTGCCAGCTACCCCGACGCTGAGCTCTATCCCCATGCCATCCACCAACGCGCACTCGTTAACTTCTCCCAAGGCAGCTATGACGATGCCGTGAAAGACTGCAGCCTGTTCCTGGACACGTTCCCCTTGCTCCCAATGGCCACGGACATACTGATCTGGCTGGGCGACCACTTCGCCAATGTCGGCAGATCCGCTGACAGCGAGAAACACTTCCTCAAACTCGTGACCTCGCACCCACGTTCCTCCTATGCGCCCGGCGCCCTTTACGAAGCCGCCAAGAGTGCGTACGAGCGTGAAGACATGACCGGAGCCGCACTCCTCCTGCAGCAACTGCGGGCCACATACGTTGATCGCGAGAAAACCCCGGACCACCCGAAGGCTTCAGCTAAGGTAGAAGCCCAGATGGAACTCCTGCAGGGCGACATCCTCAGCAAGAACGGCTCGTTCGCCGATGCGCTCACACACTTCACCCGGGCCCGTGAATTGGCGGGAGATACGCCGCAGGGAATTGCCGCCCTGGGCCGACGAGGGGAGATGTACTACTCGCTGGGAGCGACCAATCCCAAGGAGTTGGACGAAGCGGTTGCCTGCTTCCTCGCAGTCTGTGGAAACGACGCCACTCCAGCCGACCTGCAGGAACTGGCCAAGTACCGGCTCGGAAAGTGCTACGAACGGCAGGGCTTGACGGAGGCGGCCATCACGGCTTACACCGACGTTCACTACCAGTACCAAATGGACGTTGAGCAGGGGATCGTGAGGGACCCCCTCTACTTGCTGCGGGCCAGCTACGACGCGGCCCGGCTTCTTGTGCTTGATGAGCAGTTCAGGCAGGCAACGCGGATCTACGAAGTGATCGGCGAAATGGTCCTGCCTATGTCAAACGATGCACGTCAACGTGCCAAGGAAATCCGCGACGCCCATGAGTTGAATAAGTAGTCGCCCTTCTGGCACTCTGACGGTACCGCGCCAAACCCACCCCCCACATCCAGGTGCCCTGCCCATGGTCGGTACCGAGACACACGGATACATTCAGCTCCCCGACCGCGCGCTCCACGCATGTCTGCACACTCCCGAGCAGTCCCCCCCGGTGAGCGGCGTCGTGTTGGTTCCCCCTTTCGGCGAAGAACGGAAGTGCGCCTACCGCCTTCTGACTCGCCTGGCCCGACGAACCGTCGAGGCCGGCATTGCCGTGCTGCGCCTGGACCTGAGTGGAACCGGCGAAAGCACGGGAAGCCACGCCGACGCAGATGTGGCGCGCTGGGTGGCGGACCTCGAGGCCGCCCGGGACGTGCTGTTGGACGGGGCGGGCATCCGCGACTGGAACGTGGTGGGAGCGCGCTTCGGCGCCAACCTGGCCGCCCGCATTCCCGCACCGGGAGTACCCCACCGACTGGTCCTGGTTGAGCCACTACTTAGCGGCGAAGATGGCCTCCGCGACCTGAAAAGGCGACAACTGATCAAAGCCGCCGTGGGCGGCACTCAGGGAGATATGTCCTCGGAAGAAGCGATGGAAGAAGCTTGGAAGGCCGGCCTGTCGGTTGACTTTGGCGGCTTCCCGATTGGGCCGAACCTGCGAACTGATATGGCCGGACTCGATCTCGCTTCAGACCTCGCGGGACTACCGCCGGACGTCTGCGTCTCCGTTCTGCGCGTTACCGGGGCAAAGAAACTCCCGCCTGCCTGGCAGGCGCTGGCCGACGCGCTCGCATCTCGGACCGAGTCAGGTGTCAGGATTGTGCGTGACAAGCCCTTCTGGGGCCAACTGGATTACTACGAGTCAGACACCGTGATCGACGCCATTCTGGAGTCCCTCACCGGAACTGGGTCCGCTCCGCCGAGCCGGGACGGTGCGACTGAGGAAGCCGGCACGTGAGAACGCGTACGAACACGAGAGGAACCCCGCGCTTCAGTGCCCCCCGGATGGTGGTGGCCGGCTGCCTGGTTCTCTGTCTGATCAGCTCCTGCCAAAGTGGGGCGAAAGATGCTCCACCACGCCCGGGCTTGAGGTCCATCGAGCAACAGGGCCCTGGCAATATCGGTCGGGAAGAAGCAGCGTTAATCGCTGCGCTGAAGCTCCCCTTACTCTCAGGAAAAAACGTGGAAGGCGCGCTTGCGGCCTGGTTCGCGGGGCGCGAAGCTGCAGAGACAGGAGACCTCACCAAAGCAGAAGCGGCTTGGCAGCTTGGTCGGCGAGAGCTCACCGACCTCAAGAACCTGCCCAAAGCGGACTGGGATCCGCCGAACGGAACGGACTTCAGGCTGTTGCGCCGGATAGAGCTCAACGGAATGGACGGGGTGGAATGCCATATCGCGACCTGGTCAGTCGACCACCTCAAACAGTACGGCGTTTTCATGGTTCCTCACTCCGAGGATGCGTCCGCCCGATTCCCACTGGTCCTCTATCTCCATGGAGCAGCGTTCGGCGTCCCGCTTCATGCCCTCCCCTGGCTCGCGAAAATCTCCCGAGCAGGATACGCAATCGTCGGGCCCGCCCTGCGGGGGGAACCGCTCTTCTCGACCTATTCCAGAATCCCTCGCGAGATCGATCTCCACTGTGAGGGCGAAATAGAAAATCTGGGAGGCGAAGTGGACGATGCCCTGAGTGCGGTCGCCGGGGCGCTGAAACTGCCTTGTGTCAGCGGGCATTCGTTCGCGATCCTGGCCCACAGTTTCGGAGCCGGTGTCGGCCTCCTGGCCGCTGCCCGATCCCCGAACGTTGTCTGCGCTGTAAGCTATGATGCCTGGCTGGTGGATCCCTTTCGCTTCTATTGGGACCGAATGCGCCGCGGGGCGAACAACTGGTGGTCCTGGGAGTCCTACTGCAACCAACCCGTGGCTGAGCAGTTAGCCGGACTGATGCGCCGTAGCGTCCTCCATCACGCCGACCTGTTGCGTTGCCCGCTTCTGCTGTTCATCGGCGGGGGCTACAAAGGCAGTGTGTTCCATCTGAGCCATGAAGACCTGGTGGCGCGCCTCACAGCCCTTGAGCGCGACGTGACCTATGATGTCGTTCCCGACGGCCACCATACGTTCGTCTTGGCTTACGATTCACCGGCTGCCCGCTATGCATTCGAACGCCACACGCGATTCCTGCACAGACATTTCCCACCCTCGCCTCAAGGAAGGGCGTCCGCCAAGGAAGCGCCCAAGCCCGTAGAGAGCCAGGGCGAGGCCATCCGCCAACCCGCCATCAGACCACACACACAAGACGCCAAGGCACCATGAGCCAAGCCCTCATTCCAGTGATCGAGGTCGCCCCGGGTCTCACCGAGCAAACGGTCAGCATCCCTTCAGCGGATACGGCCCTGTGCGGTAACATGCTAACGCCAGGCTCGGCTTCTGGTGTGACTGTGGTGTTCTCCCACGGCTGGAGTGGCAACAGAAGCGGCCCACACGACCTGGTCACCCAACTCGCGCGTACGCTGGGGACGCACGGTCACGCATCCCTGCGCTTCGACTTCCGTGGCCGGGGGGAGAGTGGCGGTCAGGGGCTTGAAACGACGTTGACGACCATGGCAGACGACCTGACAGCGGCCGTGGCATTCGCCTCCGAAAACGCGTCCGCGAAACGACTTGTTGTACTTGGGATCTGCTCAGGAGGGAACGTCGCGGTCGGCTCTCTACCCCGTCTCAAGGGAGTTGAGGGACTCATCCTGTTGTCCGTCTATCCCTTCTCCGACGGAGACGCATTCAGTCGCGACGTCCACCGGACGTGGCATTTTGCCCGGCAGTATTGGCAGAAAGCAATGCGACCAGAGACCTGGAAACGGCTATTCAGGGGAGACGTCAGAGTGTTCCAGGTGCTGAACGTGCTCTTTGGGCACTACATGCGGAAGCGCAAGAAAGAGGACATGGAGGACGCCACGCGGAAGACCGGAGCCCAGAGCGCCCCAACCCAGGGCGAGAGCCGGAAATCCGGAAAAGAGCCACCGAAGAAGCACCTTGTCAGCCTCAAAGAGGGTGTCCGGGGGGTGATGATATACGGATCGGCCGACCCGGATGCAGCGGCGGGCCGACGGTACTTCGAGACCTACGTGGAAGCCCACGACCTTCCCATCGCCTTCACCGAACTCGCCGGAGCAAACCACAACTTTTCGTCTGTGCCGTGGAAGGCAGAGATTGCCGAACAGGCCGTATCCTTCTGCAATTCCCTGGCCGACAATTCTCAGTAGCCGTGAGCCCCCCGGAAGGGCCCGGGCCGCTGCCATTGATCAATCGGGCCGGCCTCCAGTGCCGGTAGCCACCACGATACAAGGAGACCCCCGATGTCTGCCTCTGCCTCCAGTGGCACTGCCCCGGACGCGACTGACTCGGGGCCGGATGCCCAGCCATGCCGCGACCTGCTAGCGGAGGAGTGGATCTGCGCCGCCCTGCTGGCTTCGATGGTCCTGCTGATGTTCACTCAGGCCATGGCGCGGAACGTCCCTCCAATAGCCAGAACGGCCCTGGGGGCGTGGTTGGCACACGCGACTGAGGTGCTCCCTTCGGGCCTGACGTGGCTAACATTCCTCGGTGCCGGTGCGGTCACTCGCCGCGCGGACCTGCTGAGGATCGGCTTGGTACCGAGTCGGCTCGGGGCCTGCGCGCGGCGGCGTCTCGAGATCGTGACCTGGGTTGCCTGGGGTGGGTTCTTCGCTGCTCTGTGTGCGCTTGGGGTAGCCGCGACCGTGGCCCAGCGAAGACAGATGACCAGCCTCGAGTGGCTGCCACAATGGGCCGTCGCCTCAAGTATACCATTGGGGGCTGCCCTCGTTCTCTGGCGCACCTGCCAGAACATCCGGGATCTTCGCGCACGCAAGAGTCTCTCCGCCACGCAGGGGGAGGCCAGCGAATGAACATTGCTCTAGTCGTCACCCTGATCGGAGCTTTCGCCGTCCTGCTGACGGTGGGAGCCCCTGTGGCCCTCGCACTCGGGGGAAGCGCGATGCTCACGGTCGCCTGCTTCTTCGGCCCAACCCAATACCTCAGCATTCCGACCGGCATGGCAGGCGCCACGGAGTCTCACGTTCTGCTGGCCATCCCCTTCTTCGTACTGGCGGGGACAATTCTGGCGGAGTCAACCCTGTCGCGACGGCTCGTCGCGCTTGCGGAAATCGTGACGCGTCGCCTCCCGGGCGGAATGGGGATCGCCATGGTCATTGCGGGTATCTTCCTGGCCGGCATTTCCGGAAGTGGACCGGCGGATGTAGCCATCCTCGGGACGATCATGCTGCCGATGATGCTGAAGCAAGGCTACCGCCGAGGTGTCGCGTCCGGACTGACGGCACTCTCCGGAAGCATCGGGATCATCGTTCCTCCCAGCATCGCTCTGATCATCTATGGCTCGGTCACACCTGGGGTCTCAATCGAGCGGCTGTTCCTGGGAGGCGTGGGCCCGGGTGTGCTCATGGGCGGCTTGTTGGCGCTGACTATATCGAGACTGGCCCCGCGGAAAGCGTCCGGAACGCCCACAGGTTCGGAGGCACATGGTGCCCTGCTCCCGGCCCTGTGGAAAGCGGGGTGGGCGGTCCTCTTCCCTTTCATCATCCTCGGTGGAATCTACCTCGGGATTTTCACCCCCACCGAATCGGCTGCAGTCGCCGTTGTGTACGCCCTCTTCGTCAGTGCGGTCGTCTATCGCGATCTGAATCTGAGAACGTTGGTCCACTGCCTCGCTGACGCGGCCCGCATTACTGCTGGAGTGATGATTCTCGTGGCCTGTGCCGCCTTGTTTGCCCGCATACTCACGCTTGAGGGAGTGGCCGCGGGCGTCGGAACCTGGCTCGCCGAGACACTCACCAACCGCTGGGTGCTTCTATTGGGAGTCAATCTTCTGGTCCTGTCAGCCGGGTGCTTCCTGGACGCCATCAGCATCTTCTACATTCTGGTCCCGATCCTGCTTCCGGCCCTTACGCACGCGGGCTTCGATCCCGTCCACCTGGGCATTATTTTCTCGGTAAACCTCGCGATTGGCCAGGTTACGCCGCCGGTCGGGGTGAACTTGTTCGTAAGCTGCAGCCTCAGCAAGGCCGAGATTGGCGAAACGGTCCGTGAATCCTGGCCTCTCCTCGCTGCGGCGGTATTGGCCCTCGTCCTCGTGAATCTCGTTCCTCAGATCACGTTGTGGCTCCCCAACACGATGCGCTGACACGCCGTTAACAATCGTCCGGAAGATGCACGGAACCTCCCTAAAACAACGCGCCAGGCAGTCCTGCCCCGACGGCAGCACATTCCTGCCGATCTGCCGCCAGGACATGGCCCGCAGGGGCTGGGACGAGCTTGACATCCTCCTCGTCTCAGGCGATGCCTACATCGACCACCCCGCGTTCGGCGTACCGTTGCTGGGGCGAGTGCTCGAGGCACAGGGCTACCGCGTCGGAATCGTTGCGCAGCCACGCTGGGATACCCCGGATGACATCGCCCGGATGGGGCGCCCCAAACTCTTTGCCGGAATCTCCGGTGGATCACTGGACTCGATGCTGGCCCATTACACGGCCTTCCGCAAGAAACGCCACGATGACGCATACACACCGGGCGGCAAAGCCGGGGCACGCCCGAACCGGGCCTCCATCGTCTACACCAACCTGATCCGCCAAGCCTTCCCCGGACTCCCCGTGGTGCTGGGAGGAATCGAGGCTTCCCTACGCAGAGCCGCCCACTACGACTTCTGGACTGACCGTCTCAGGCGGAGCATTCTCCTGGATGCCAAGGCCGATCTCATCGCTTACGGCATGAGTGAACAGACCATCATGACCATCGCAGATCGCGTCAGAAATGGAGAGCCACTGGAAGCCATTCCCGGAACATGTGGTCTCGGGACGCCGCCGGCAGACGCCAGGGCCCTGCCTTCGTTTGAGGAAATCCAGACCACCCCCGAATGCCTGTTGGGTGCCAGCCAAGCCATTGAAGAACAGGTCCACCACGGCGTCGGCACACTGGTTCAGGCGCACGGCACACGCCACCTCGTCATCAATCCACCGGCACCGCTTCTGGACACGGCGGCCCTGGACGATGTCTATGACCTGCCTTTCACTCGGCGTACGCACCCTTCGTACGCCTTGCCGGTTCCGGCGGAGGAGATGATCAGGTGGAGTATCACTGCCGTCAGAGGTTGCGGCGGCGGGTGCACGTTCTGTGCCCTGGCGTTGCACCAGGGGCGACGGGTGCGTTCGCGATCATCTCAATCGGTTCTGAAGGAGGTCCGCGCCCTGACCAAACACCCCCAGTGGAAGGGGGCCATCTCCGACATCGGCGGCCCGACAGCCAATCTCTGGGGAGCAACCTGTGACATCGCCCCCACTGACTGTCACCGGCCGAGCTGCTTGTTTCCCTCGCGCTGTCGCCATCTCCGACTCTCTCAGAAAGACTATCTGAGTCTGCTCCGCCAGGCCAAAAGCCAGCCCGGCGTGAAACATGTCCGTGTGGGAAGTGGAATCCGCTTTGACCTGGCCATCGAGGACCCGGCATTCTGCGACGGCCTGACGGCAGAGTTTGTGGGGGGACAACTCAAGCTCGCCCCTGAGCACAGCGTTGCTCACGTCCTGCGACTCATGCGAAAAACCGACTTCACTCTGTTTGAGCGGTTCAGGAAGCTGTTCACCAGCGCAAATCGACGAGCAGCCAAAGAGCAGTACATCGTCCCGTACGTCATGAGTGCGTTTCCCGGGTGCCGCGTGGAGGACATGAAGGCGCTGGCCACCTGGTTCCGCCAACAAGGCTGGCGCCCTCAGCAAGTTCAGTGCTTTGTGCCCACACCCGGGACGATCGCTACGGCCATGTTCTACTCGGAACACGCACCCGATGGGACGTCAATCCATGTGGCCAGGACAGACCGCGAACGCGAAAAACAACATGCCCTGCTGATCCCACGAGCCAAGCGCCGATGACCATCTCGTCTTCCGGCCAAGCCGCGGCTACCCGGAGCGGTCTTCTCGTCTTCCGGCCGAGCCGTGACCACCGGAAGCGGTCTTCTCTTCTCCGACCGAGCCGTGACCACCGGAAGCGGTCTTCCTTCCCATACCCACAAGAAAGTCAAGATGGGACTTGAGAACGCGCGCCCGAATGGCATATTATGGGCTCTGGCGCGCCCGTAGCTCAGTCGGAAGAGCAGCTGACTCTTAATCAGCGGGTCGTAGGTTCAAGTCCTACCGGGCGTACCATTCCTCTCTCCTATCTAATTCCGCTTCCCCCAAGCACTTACGATCATATCTAGCATACTACTAATACTAGTAGTTTTATGTAATTATCACAGTAATAGACATTAGCCAGTCATCCAATCTGGGGGGGGATTTACTAGCAATTTACTGACAGTAAATCCCTCTCTACTGACAACCGAAGCGGTCGTTACTGACAATTTTGCCCCCTTCTATTGAGAATCGGAGCGGTTGCTACTGACAGTTTTCGGGGGCGTTACTAGCAATTACTGACAGTTTACAGGCGCAAGCGATACATGCGAGAAGCCCGTCGCCTTGCTTGAACAGCTCATCCGCAACTCTACCCAAGAAGGAGAAACCGTGCTCGACTTCTGCATGGGGACGGGCAGTTGCGGCGAAGCTGCTATGCGCCTCGGCAGGCGGTTCGTAGGAGTCGAGATCGACGTAGAGCGGCACAAAGATGCGTCCTACCGGTTGAGGGAGCTCTGGCTCAGGAAGGAAGTTGCAGCCCATGCCCCATCGACAGAGGGGATAAAGGCCGTCCTCGACCCGTTCATGAGAACTGGTACGGCAACTGGCTTGGAGGAGAATCCGGAACTTCTCCCTACGAACAAGGAGAAATGCGCTCCAGGAAGTGCTACTCGAAATGCTCCCATCTTGGAGATCATCGAGGCGTCAGAGGCGGCATAGATCGGCTGAATGCGTGTGGCGAGTTCATTAGTTCCAGGGACTAATGGATTCTCGGCTCAGGAAAGGACAACCGAGGGGATGGGACAGCGGAAATGCAGGATGTTCCTGCTCAGAAGCGCGTACAGTGTTAGAACCACTCATTCCGCTGTCGCCATCCCCGAGGAGCCGCCAGGTCTGGTGCAGACTGCGTGTTTGTCGATGGATTTCACCACTGATTGCCATCCGCCGACACACAGGGACACAATCAAGAATTCATGGCATACGGGAAACACGCATACGCTTGACTCTGATGCGGAGAAGCCTAAGCTAAGCCAAGGCTGCGGGGACATCCTCAACCAATTGGGTTGCTCCTGGGAGAGCATCCTAGGCTCAGCGAGACCCGGAAACGGCCTGGCGGTTTCCGGCAGTGTTCCCGCAAAACGGAGAGTGTGTTCACGTTCTTCGTCGTCTGCGTCTTGGGAGGGTGCCATCAGTCATGTCATTCGAGATTAGCTGTCCGCATTGCTCATCTGTATTGGAATCCGAAGGACAAATTGCCGCAGGGGAACATGATTGTCCCGCCTGTGGTAAGAGATTCCAGATCGGGAGCCAATCGGTCTCAATGTTGGACCCAACAGAGCAATCGGGACCACAGAACGAACCAACAGGCGATGGCTGCGCTGCCCAAGCGGCCACGCCATCTTCCTCGTCCAGAGGTAAACGCTGCCCGTCCTGTAACGCCAGAATGATCTTCGACGATGTGGTCTGCATCAACTGCGGCTCAACGCTCCACAAGGCTGGTTCAGATTGGATGATCGGGCTTAAGCGCCCCATAGAGGCGACCGTATCGACTTCCCCGACCGGAGACAAACGCTGCCCGTCCTGTAACGCCGGAATGGGCTCCGACGATGTGCTCTGCATCAACTGCGGCTGGCGGCGGGAAGCGGCAGAGAGCGGGACAGTCGGAAGCGTCACTGCAGGACCAACGAGACGACGGCGAATCCGGATTCTGCCGGCATTGCTGGGTGCCTCGGTGGTAATTGTCGGGATTGCCGTCATGCTCCGCAACGAGAGAGAGTGGTCGGACGGGGCACCGAGAGAAACGACGACGGACAGAGCCGATACGGAAGATGGCAAGGAAACGCAACACACGGCACTCGAAGCTGAAGGGCACGCCGGTCTGTCAATTGGGGAACTCTATGAGGAAGCCAAAAAAGGCGACACAGAGGCCAGGGACGCCTATATCCAGGGGATGCTGCGAATGTCTCGCAGTGAGGATGCGGCCGAAGCGGCGTTAGGAGCAGAATGCCTGGGAGAGTTGTACCTCTTTGGTGAGATCGTTCCCCGTGACCTTGAGAAGGCACGGAAGTGGTGCATGCGAGCTGCGGAAGCGGGACGCGCAGACGCGCAGTATAATCTTGGTGTCATGTTCCGCGATGGCACGGAAGTCGCTCAGGATTTCGCTCGGGCCGCCCAGTTCTTTCAACAGGCGGCGAAAGCGGGGAACATTGGCGCGCAACACAATCTCGGTGTCATGTACATCGAGGGGCACGGAGTTGCCAGAGACCCCGTAAAGGCTGGTCAGTTCTTCCTACAGGCGGCGCAAGCGGGGAACATTGACGCGCAGCACAGTCTTGGCCTCATGTACATCGAGGGGCACGGAGTTGCCAGAGACCCCGTAAAGGCTGGTCAGTTCTTCCTACAGGCAGCGCGAGCGGGACACATTGGTGCGCAGCACAATCTTGGTCTCATGTACAGCGAGGGAACGGGCACACGGAGAGACTACGGAAAAGCTCGTTTCTGGTACGAGAAGGCTGCGAGCCAGGGCTACACCTCTTCCCAACACAATCTTGGGTTGATGTTCATCTTCGCCCACGGGGTCAGGCAGAACCTAACGACAGCAGAGCAATGGTTCCAGAGGGAGCTTGAGGCCGGCAATGAATCTGGGAGAAACGGTTTGCTTTTCTTGTCTCAGGTCAAGCTCTTCTACTCCTACGATGATGTTGAGCGAAAGAACCCCGAGTGTGATTGGTATGTGAACCGCCGTCGATACGCTCAGCCGGCTTGGGGGATCAATTACGAGATAGTCAGAGACGATGGCGGCTTCGTCACCTCGAATTGGGTAGCCAATGGGAAGTATGATGATCCTAGTCCGTCCTTAGCATCCGAACTGAGAAGCGCCCGTTGACGACAGTTTCCACTCGACATGTTGGCTCGCATTGATCACTCGACAGGGAATTGCCAACTGAATGTAGCCCAAGAGTCCGGGCATCACGGCTCGGACGGGCAGGATGGCATCATGAAGAACGAGATCGAATGGTTCCGCTACCACGCCGTCAGCGAGGGCTTGCTAACCTCCGACGCCTTTCGCGAGCAGAGCGTCGAAGAGAGCCTGGAGGTCTTCGTCCAGACTGCCATTGACAATGGTCTCTGCACGGACGTGGAGCGGCTGGAGCGGCTGGCGACCCTCTCGCGGCAAGAATCAGAGGTCTTGGGCGATCCGCCGGTGAACGTTTCCGAGGAGCCATTGCAGGACAAGCCGAGGCCGGCACTGGAGAACGAACCACCCCAGGTCCGCGCCTCTAGCCGGACACGACGCCCCCGGCCCAACTCTCCCAGCGAGGGAGCAGGAAACGGGCAACCTGCCCAAACGGCCACGACAGTTTCCTCGACTTCTGCTCCGCCGTGGAAGCGTTGTCCGTCCTGCAACGCCGAAATGGGGTCTGACGGTGTGCTTTGTGTTAACTGCGGCTGGCGGCGGAAGTCGGCAGACAGCGACGAGGCAGAAGCGGCGACCACGACGCCAGCTGTCAGGGGATGGGTGACGCGCTTCGCTAAAGGCGTACTCGTAGCAGTTGGGCTCCTTGTCGTTCTTGGCATCGTCGGGACGCTTCTGGATGAACAATCAGGCACCACACCCGATAGGGCGGCAAGCGTCAGCACCAAGACAGAACCCAAGCGGATGTCGGACGACCAGCTGTTTGACTACGTTTCCACAAGGATTCAGAATCTGGAATCGCCGCAGGAGAAAATCGATCTGCTTGAGAGCTATCGGGCTCAATACCCGAAGGGCAAGCACCTTGGCCAAGTCCTCGCATTGCTTGAGAGGGAGGAGGACGAGGCCCAGACAATCAGGATCGAGTTCTATCATGGCGGAAGGGGTAGGGAAAGGCGTCCAGTCCGTACCTACGGCTATATCGTGCGCGTAGACAAGCATATTGCCTCCCATGTAGCAGGTATCGCGGAGCGCTACAAAACGCTACAAGAATGTGAGTTGATTGTCCTGAAGAGCTTGGTCGATGGACCCGCGTCGGCAGAAGACGAAGTCGCACTGCAAAAGATCAGGGCAGATATCAGCAAGAGAAACTGGGAACTGGCCCGTTACCTGAAGGCAAACGGCCAATTGGTGGCCGAAGTTCCGGACTGTCGCAGTTTCAGGGGGAAGCTCGACGTTGAGAATGGCGTGATGCTCCTGCTGGTAGCCAGGTCTGAGATCGAGGGCTACTACTGGTTGCACTACTTCAAGAAAGGGGGAAGTCCTACTGTGATTGAGTTGGACGATAGCACGCCTCCCGTCGATCTGGCCAGGCGGTGGTGGTAGTAGGGCGTGGAAGGAATAGGCGCGAACAATAGGAGTTGGGGATACCCGACAAGAGGACGGCACTCATGAAATCAGACAGCGGGAACGTCGTGGGAGCACTGGTCTCACTGCTGCTTCTTGGGTTGATGGTGGGGCCGTGGGTATGGGAATGGTGGTCAGATAGGCTGCCGGAGTGGCGTTCGGAAACCACAGAGGCGCGCCAGGACAGTGTACAGGTCCAGCGTGAGGAAAAGCCCCCGCCGCCTGAAGTCGCCAGTGATCCTCCCCTCCCCGCTCCTCCGAAAGTCCGAATACAGGACTTGATCGAGGAAGTGTCAGGACTCTCGAATTACCGCGATGCCATCGTTCTTCTCGACAGCTTCCTTGACACAGACCCCACGGAAGGAGACAGACGCTCAGCGGAGCGGTTGCTGTCGCTCTACCTTGATGCACTCTCCTGTGAACTCCTGAAGACAATGAAAACAAAGCGGAACATTATCAGGTACTGGGGGGATTTCGACTGCCCATGGGCAACAAATGCGCCTGACTACGGTAAGTATTGTAGCCATTTCAACCTGAGCTTCTCGGTCTACGGCACGCCAAATGCAGTGAGTCTGCCAAAGGAAACATCAGGATGCCGTCGAGATGATATGAAGCGCTTAATGCCAAGCGAGACGCAGGAAGCCAGGCGTTTGGAGGGAGTGGCCCGAACGACCTATGACGAGTGGCCAGTGAGGACGTTGAGGATGCTCAAGTACCAGAAGAGAATGGAGAGCC
>Ga0209045_1000835_pt1 | contig 32919 bp, 16 predicted proteins | sample SaaInlLV_10m_DNA_4_FD_184664 | JGI IMG/M metagenome (GOLD analysis project Ga0209045, IMG submission 184664) | Marine microbial communities from expanding oxygen minimum zones in the Saanich Inlet - Saanich Inlet SI072_LV_200m_DNA (SPAdes) (version 2) | ecosystem: Environmental > Aquatic >...
CGAAAGACACGCGCTGCCCTGCGCAAAAGACCGGCTCCAATCGAGATCGCGCTGCACATCCTCAAGAACACCGCTTGATCCAACCGAATTCTGCGCTCAAAGAGCGGGAATGGAGTCGGATGTGGTGGTGGTGGGAATCACTACCCCATGCGTTCGCAAGCTTGGCGAGTTGCCCTGGCCGCGTTCCCTTTACGGGCAGCTAATTCGCAGGCTCAAAGAGGCCGGCGCTCGGGTCATCACGTTCGATATCTGTTTTGAGAATAAGGGAGATCCGGAGGAAGACCGCGTTCTGGTCGAGGCCGCCCGTGAGGCCGGGAATGTCGTCCTGCCCGTATTCTGTCCTGTGGCGCTGAAGAACTATGAAACCGGCCCAGTCCGTCGTGTAAACAAGCTCAGACAGAACTTCCCTGCGCTGACCGATGCTGTTCTCGCCGTTGGTCACATCAACGCGCCTCCCAGCCCCGATGGCAAACGGCGCTGGGTGCCCCTCGCACTGGAACATGAAGGCAACGTCCACTTCAGCCTTGCCGTCGAGAGTGCGACGCGGTTTGAGCACCAAGCACGTCGCCTGGACCGGCCGGCCGCATCCGGGGAACCGCCGCCTTTCACTGGGGAAGATATTCCTCTGAACCGCCACGGCGAGTTCAGCGTCAACTATGGTGGGCAACATGTCACGTTTGCCCACTTCCCGTTCTCAAGCGTGTTGGCGGGGGCTGTCCCCGACTCAGAGTTCGCCGGCAAGCTGGTCGTCGTCGGGCAAACGGCTCTGGGGCGGGTGAACACCGATGTTCAGCCCACACCGGTTGGTGACATTTTCGGTGTCTTCATCCAAACGACACTGATGGACAATATTCTCAAACGGGACTTTCTTCGTCGACAAGGCCCCGGGAGTGCTTTGATCATCGCCGTTCTGCTCTCCTTTATCAGCTACGCCCTGTTCTCACGGCTGTCGTGGTGGATGAGTCTGATCGCCTGGGTTGGGCTTACCAGTGGTTACCTGGTTGGGGCTGCGTCGCTGTTCGGCTGGCACAGCTACGCCATTGAGGTCGTGCCTGCTCTTGTTGTACTGATGGGCAATTACCTCGTGGCGGCTGTGGTGGGTTTGAAGGAGTCATCGGAGACCGTGCAGCAGCAGGAGGGGGAGCTCGAGACCATTCTCCGGTCGAGTCGTGTTGCGGCAGAGAAATTGGTGGTAGACAACGCCCCCCAGACATTGGTGAACTTGGCCGGCGAGACCATCGGGGCCGACTTTGTCACGCTGGTCTTGGCGGATGCCCCGGAGCGTTGGCACTGGGAAGGGAAACCACCCACCCGCGCTCCGTCCCGCGACGGAACGCTTTCGTTGGTGGAGGTCGGTGAGTTCGAGGATCGCTTCCTGGAGGGGCTGCAGACAGGGGGGCATTCCTATTTCAGCAACCGCGTGTCCAGCGACTCCCGTTTGCGTGGAGCTGACAGCGCCATCACGTCCTTCTTGAGCACGCCTCTTGTGGTCCATGAGGAGACAATCGGGCAGCTCAACTTCTACAACAAACGTCCCTCCTCAGTTTCCCCGAGTTCTGATTTCACCGAAGATGATCTGCGTCTCGTGGCCGTGTTGGCTCAGCAGACGGCCCTGACGTTGCGCAATTCCATGTTGGGTGATGATCTGGCCAAACGGAATCAGCAGCTTGAGGAAGCGCTCGAGCGCTTGCACGCTGCTCAGGAGGAACTCGTTCGTTCTGAGAAACTCTCCGTTGTCGGCAACATGGCAGCCACGATCATTCACGACATCCGCGGGCCTATGACCGCAATCATGGGATACGCGGAGCTCATGACGGGGCGCGACCTACTGGCCGAGGAAGCGACGCGGTACTCGGGAACGATCATACGGCAGACCGAGCGCGTGAACAACATGGTCCAGGAGATCCTCGACTTTGCCCGGGGAGACTCAGAGTTGGCGCTTGATCCCATCAAAGCGGGATTGCTGTTGGGGGAGGTGGGCGCCAATCTGCGCGACGAGCTTCGCTCCGGCGACATCACCGTGACCTGTGACAGCAGTTGTCCGGTCGAGGTGCATGTTGACCGGGAGAAGATGTTGCGTGTCTTCCTCAATCTGGGCCGCAATGCTGCGGAAGCCATGCAGGGAAAGGGAGCGATCACCATTGACTGCGCTGTTCAGGATCGCACCATCGTTGTCAGCGTCACTGACGATGGTCCCGGGATACCGGAGGATATCCGCGCGACTGTATTCGAGCCGTTTGTGACCGCCGGCAAAGAGAAGGGCACGGGGCTTGGCCTGGCGATTGTGAAGCGCGTGGTGGAAAACCATGGCGGAGAGATCGGCGTGGAGAGTGCTACAGGCAGCGGCACCGTCTTCCGAGTACGCCTGCCTCTACCGGACTCTGCCGTCATTCCACCTCATTGATACGACTACCGGCTGCGTCACAGTGACGCCCCCGCAACTGACACAGGAGATGATGCATGCGAATCGGGATTAGCCAACTGGTGTTGCCGAAGCTGTCCATGGCCGACTTCCTCCGCGGCTCTGCCGCCGCCGGATACGATGCCGTGGAGCTATCACTCAGACCGGACTCCCCCATCGGGGTTGATGCTTCGGACGCCGATATCGCTGCCGTGGTGGCCCTGGCAGCTGAGCTTGGGCTCACGATCGAGTCCATGACGATCAATCATTGCACCGGGAACTTGTTGGACAGCGGCGAAGCTCAGGAGCGGAGCATTGCCGAGACCCGTGACGGCCTCAAGCTGGCGGCAGCCTTTGGGGCACCGTGCGCTCTCCACACACTGGGCCGATTCGGCCCGGATCTCTACTACGATGACGCTTACCGAAACGCCGTGACGGCGTTGCAGGAGCTCGCCGGAACGGCTGAGGAACTCGGGGTCGCGATTGCGGTTGAGTTTGTCTGGAGCGGATTCCTGTTCAGCCCGATGGAGATGAAGCAGTTCCTGGATGATGTGGCCAGCGAGTACGTCGGCTTCTACTTCGACCCGGGGAACATGGCGGTTTTCCAGTTCCCACATCATTGGGTCCGGATTGTCGGCTCACACATCAAACGTGTCCACCTGAAGGACTGGCAGGGACGTGCGCTGAATGGTGGCTGGACCCCGCTGTTGGAGGGTGAGGTGGACTTTGCCGCCATGATGAAGGAACTGCATGGCATTGGCTATGCAGGGCCACTGATCAGCGAAGTGCCGCCCTCCCTGGCCCCGCTCGCAGACACAGCTGCGGCCATTCGCAAGATCCGGGATCTCTGACCCACGCCTGTTGCACAGGGAGCCCGGCTTCCCTGATCTACGGCTTGGGTCGGCGACCACGTCGGGGTGGTCTCATTCCTCGTCGAATTCGATGGCGATGTCGTCGACGTAGAACGTGGTCTCTCGATTGCCGTTGGCGACGAAACCGACCCAGTCAAGCCTGCGGAACTTGGGCTCGCACGGGAGATCTGCCATCTCAACGGGGGCTTGTTCGGGGACGTCGACGCGCAGTGTGTAGCTTGTTGGTTGCGGCGTTCCGAGCCGGCAACTGACTTCAACGTGCACCCACTCGCCAATGGGGAGTTGGACGTCCGGGAGGCCCTCACCGGCCAATTTCCCGCCGGGATTGATCTGAAATGCGGGGCCTCGGCAGAATCCCCCTCCCTCGTACTGCCGCCATTGGTAGGACAGCGTCGTGTTTCCGTCCAGCAGGATGCTGAAACGACCGGTCGCCACTCCGGCTTCCACTTTGATGCGGTAGAACACGTGTGGGTTGTAGGGTTGCTTCTGGCCTGGCCCGTCGTTGAACTTAAGACTGCGTTTGCCCGATGCTGCGTGGTCGGCACTCACGCGGACCGTGTGGACCGTGTCCTCCTCCTGAGTAGAGGCCCCGGTCGCCCGCTCACCGATGGCTGTTTTCTCGAAATTCTCGATGATTGGCCGGGGCGGAGCGGTGAACGCGGCCTGGACGCCGAACAGATCCGTACCGGTGGCGGCAAATGCTCTGGCGCGGACGACAGCCGGCGTCTCCACGGTGAACGGTCCGCGGTACAATGGATCGTCTCTGTCCGGTTCCGTGCCGTCGGTGGTGTAGCGGATCTCGGCCCCCTCCGCGTCACACAGCACGCTGACCGGAGCCCCGTCCTTCAGGAGGCCCCCGGCCGGGGCAATGCGGGTCGTCAGTTGCTTGCCCACGAAACGTGCTCGGTAGGGTTCCTCGAGGCCGACGTCAGTGGCGGAGATGGGCTGGGAGATGCCGAGGGCCAGAGCAGGCGATGCAGGACTCATGTTGAAGTCACCGGCCTCAGGATCACGGAACAGGGGATCCCCGCTTACACTCTTGCCCTCAATGCCGTGCTGGCGCTGCTGGGAGAGGTGGTCATCGGCCCACGTCGGATCTTCCGTACAGAAGAACAGGTTGTCGTCCATGTCTGTATGCCGCAACAGGGGTGGATTCGGTCTGCGCGCGGACGCTCTCCCCTCACAACAGGGCGTTTGACCGGTGAGACGCGAGAAGAAGATGTTCTTCCGGATCGTGGCTCCCCGGATGTCTCCATAGGGGAACACGAGGTAACCCCGGTGCCGCGCCACGGGGCGCAGATCGGCCACGATGTTGCCGATGATGTCGTTGTCTCCCTTGCTGATGAATCCCTCACCGTGGCCGCTCGTCTGGTAGCAGATATTGCCCTGCATCAGCGTGCCATGCTGGTCGTCATCGCAGCGGATGACGGCGTTCATGTGGGCGCCATAGGAATGGTGGCAGATGTTCTCCTTGACCACATTGCCTCCCCCCGTCCCCGAGATGTAGATACAGTTCCCATCCCCGAGGACTTCCATCATGTTGTGGATGTCATTCCGGAGAACCATGTTCCCCCGGCCGTGAAGGAAGCGTTCCCGCTCTCTCCACGGCAGCCGTTTCTTGCCCAGCGGTTCGCCGATCTCGTCCTCGATCTCGGCCCAGCGAACGGTTCGCGAACATTCACCATTGCCGGAACGATCCCAGGAGATTCGACCGCTCACCACGATGCCTGTGTAGGGCATGTGATGGAGATGGTTGTGGGCGATTGTGTTCCGTCCGCTCTGCCAGGCGAAGATCCCGACTGCGGCCCGATAGAGTTGCCCGACATGGTGGATGTAGTTGTTTGTGATCTCGTTTTCCTGGTTGACATCCTTCGTCCCTGGGCCATAGCCGGCCAGCAGTATGCCGGCGCCGCCGATGTGCTCGATGTGGTTCCCTCGGATGCGGTTCCCCCGGCAATGCAGGTCTAGTCTGATCGCGGTGTGACCCGAGTGGGCAAAGTGGCATTCCTCAATGCTGCACTGGCTTGCGCCGCGTAGACGCAGCAAGCCGGAGGGACTGTCGAAGTGTTCCCAGTCGTGCTGCAGTCCCCAGCCGGTTCCTCCTGCTACGGGAAGGCGTTCACCGTGCATGAAGGTGAGCCCTCTGAAGTTGAGATGTGTGACAGGGCGATCCGTCGGAGCTTCTTCCCGTGTCTCACCCTCAACTCTAACGAGTTCGGTCAGCAGCGGCACGACGACCTCTTCTCCCAGAACCCCCGACGCTGGCCAGTAGTAGAGCCTGTTCGCTTCGGGGTCAATCACCCATTCTCCGGGACTGTCAAGCAGCTCGAGGGCGTTCTCAATCCACGCTGCTTCACGGTCACGCATGCCATTTCGTGTCATCGAGTAGGTGCTCATGCCGGCGGTGGTGATTCGTCCTGCGGCGGTATCAATCGAGGCGATCGGCAGGATGTTGTTGATCCAGAAGTGGCACGGCACGATCACCAGTTCTGCGGCTCCGGGAGCTTCCAAGTCGGGCGCTGCCCCTGGGCGCAACGTAACGGTGGTGCGATCTCCGCGTCCCCCCCGACCTTCCTTGGTCGGTGAGAACCCATGACTGCGTGCCCGGGCCAGTCGGCGTGTCCCATCGTACATGGTCAGGAAGGGCCAGCGACGCCAAGCCAGCCCTGAGATGCTGACGGGGTCGGGGAGAGCGTCCCGCAGTCGGCGGACGTGTGACACGTCTGCTACCCACACGTGCCCCATGGCTGAATCCGGCAGGGCCGTGGGGGGATCTGTCAGCCGTTCCCAATTCGTGATGGGCAGAGCACTGGTGAACACCGGCGTTTCACCGGGGAAGGCAGCGTACGTGATGTGCCGGCCTTCATGCCCGGAGTCCTCACGCCCGAACACGACCGTCTCCCGCAAGCGGAACGTCCCACCGCGCATCAGGACGGTGATGTCGCCTGCTGCACGTTCCTGTTTTAGGGCACGAACGCCGTCCCGAGCTCGTGCCAACGAGGCAAATGGACCGTTGGTCCGGTCTTCATTCGGTTCCGGTAGACGCCCCGACCATGCGTCGTTCCCGGCAGGCGAGACAAAGAAGTCAGCCGTGTCTGTCTGTCGCATGGTATGTGCCTCCTGTGCCCTTGCGCTACTACCCATCACGGCGAGCAGAAGTACCGCTCTGCGGGCCCAACTGCACGAGATCGAAGGCCGCGTTCTTGGTTGTTCCCGGTAGTCCATGCTCACGCCTTTCAGTGTGTTGATTTTCGGTTCTATCAGCAGCACATTAGTGTCTGCTCCCGCCCGGGGCCAGTGATTGTGTCCGGCCACGTCTCCGGGGGCATTTTCGGTGCGACAATTTTTCTGCACGCGACACCGGCTTCTCGTCGCCGGTGCGAGTTGGCCTGATTGTCAGGTCTGCCATCGCTGTGTACCGACGAACTCGGCCTCGGAGTGGCCAACTTGACCGGCGCTGAACCGGAGGTGAACGTGTCTGATAGACCCGATTTGCAGCACGTCGATGTCCGCTACGTGGCTGGCCTGGCACGTATTGCGTTGACTGCTGAAGAGCAACGGGAATTCCAGGGGCAGCTCGATGACATTCTTGACTATGTTGGCAAGCTGACGGAACTGGATGTGACCGGCATTGATCCCACAGCGCATGCCGTCCCGATGGCCAATATTCTCCGAGACGACGTGGCTCGGCCGAGCATGGATCGCGATCACATGGTGCAGAACGCCCCCGCTTCCGTGGACGATGCCTACGTTCGTGTTCCCGCCGTGATCGGGGAGGAGCACTGACATGCCGGATGTGACTGAATTGACGCTCCACAGTGCGGCCGCGGCGCTCGCCCGAAAGGACCTGTCGTCGGTCGAGCTCTGTCAGGCGCTTCTTGATCGATGCGCTGCGGTGGATGAGCGTGTGGGCGCCTTTCTTCACCTGAACCGCGAGGCGGCTCTGGCCGATGCTCGTGCTTCTGATGACCGGCGCGCCACCGGCCAGATCCACGGACCTCACGATGGGGTTCCCATCGCGGTGAAGGACAACCTGGCGGTCGCCGGTGAACCGTGCGGGTGTGCTTCCGGCATCCTGGACGGCTACACGTCCCCGTACGATGCGACGGTTATCGCGAAGCTGCGTTCCGCCGGCCTTGTGCTCATGGGGCGGACCAACATGGATGAGTTCGCCATGGGGTCATCCACCGAAAACAGCAGCAAGCGTGTGACGGCAAATCCGTGGGACCTGGCTCGCGTCCCGGGGGGATCGAGCGGCGGCTCTACCGCAGCCGTTTCCTCCGGAAGCGCTTTGGCGGCTTTGGGGTCCGACACCGGCGGCTCGATTCGCCAGCCGGCCGGATTCTGCGGCGTGGTCGGGCTCAAACCCAGCTACGGGCGCGTGTCACGGTACGGTCTCGTCGCCTACGCGTCGTCGCTGGATCAGATCGGCCCCCTGACCCGGGATGTGCGGGACAGTGCAATCCTGCTTCAGCTGATCAGCGGACGCGATCCCCAGGACTCGACATCACTCAGCGAACCCGTGGTTGACTATGCAGCCGCTCTGGGGCAGCGTGACATCTCAACCTTGCGCGTTGGCCTACCAAAGGAGTACTTTGATGTTGAGGGTCTTTCCTCGGATGTCCGGCACGCGGTCGAAGCCGCGGCGAAGCAATTCGAGGAACTAGGGGCTGAGCTTGTCGACGTTTCGCTTCCGCACACCGAATATGCGATAGCGACCTACTACATCATCGCCACGGCCGAAGCCAGCGCTAATCTGGCCCGTTTCGATGGTATCCGTTACGGGTTCCGCGACATGGATGCGGAAGAGGACGGGTTGCTGGAAGTCTACCGACAGTCCCGGGCAAAGGGGTTCGGCACGGAGGTGAAGCGGCGCATCATCCTGGGGACGTACGTCCTCAGCAGCGGCTATTACGACGCGTACTATCTGCGGGCTCAGAAGGTCCGGACTCTCATAAGGAATGACTTCCTCAACGCGTTCCGGAGTTGCGATGTCGTTCTGGCTCCCTCCGCTCCGGACATCGCCTGGAAACGTGGCGAAATGACCAGCCCGTTGCAGATGTATTTGGCAGACATCTACACGATATCGGCCAACCTGGCGGGGATTTGCGGGATGACCGTCCCTTGTGGTTTGTCATCCGAAGGCATGCCGATTGGCTTGCAGGTATTGGCTCCTGTTCTCGGCGAGACGACCATGCTGCAGGCGGCTTACGCGTATGAACAGGCCTGCGGCGGCGCGTGGTGCCCTCCTGAGCTGTAACCTAAACGACCGGGAGCGCTTATGCGCCTTGTGATCGGGATTGTCATGCTGATGGCGGGGGCCCTGGCTGTTGCGATGGCCGGTGCTTTCGGCGTGTTGGCAGCTGTGCCGTTGGGCATTATTGCCGGCATGTGCCTGTATCCCTACGTCGCTGCTCCGTTTGGGCGAGCGGCCGCCGGGATGGTTGTCCCCGGCCGCTGTCGCGAGATGCCTGAGCAGTTCACGCGAGCGAGGTCTTTGATTGCTCGACACTCCTATGACGAAGCCATCGCCGAACTGGAGACGATGCTGGCAGCCAGACCTGAATTGGCAGCAGGCTGGAGTCTGCTTGCCGAGATCCACTACGAGAATCGCGACGATCCCGACCATGCCCTTGGGGTCGCCTTGAAAGGACTGGCCGCGCCGGCGTGGGTGGCTGAACATGAGCCCCTGACGCTGCTTGCCGTGGACATTTACCTGGAACGCGGGGAGAAGGAGGCGGCCGTGTCGCTCCTCAGGAAACAACTGAAGCGCGCGAACGGGGCCTCAGGCCTCCAGAAACGTCTCGCCCACCTTGAGTCGCAGGAGTGATTCCACAATGACAGTTGTCGACTTGCTCCAGACGATGGATGCCCAAGGGGCGTCCGACCTTTTCCTGACGGCCGGGAAACCCCCGTGCATGCGGATCATGGGGCAGGTCGAGCGGGTCGGTGAGGAGCCGATTGCCGCAGAAGACATCTGGTCGTTTCTCGGAGAGCGCCTTCCGGCCGGCGTTCGAGAACGTTTTGACGCCGAACGTGACCTTGATATCGGCATTTCCCTGAGTGAGACCGACCGTTTCCGGCTAAACCTGTTCTTCCAGAAAGGGCAGGTCGGGATGGCCGTGCGCCGGGTTCCCTCGGGGGCGCTGTCCTTCTCCGAGTTGCAGGTCCCACCCGTGGTTCAGGCGCTGGCCGAACGCCCTCGCGGCCTCGTCCTGATTACGGGGGCAACAGGCAGCGGGAAGTCCACCACCATGGCTGCCATGCTGCACCACATCAACACACGTTTCCACAAGCATGTCGTGACCATCGAGGACCCCATCGAGTATGTCCATCGCGATGTGAAGTCCGTCGTATCTCAGCGTGAGATCGGCAATGACACGCTGGACTTCGCAGCTGCCCTGAAACATGTGGTCAGACAGAATCCTGACGTGATCTTTATCGGGGAAATGCGCGACCTCGAAACGATCCAGACCGCCATCTCCGCTGCGATGACCGGGCATCTGGTCGTCTCGACCGTTCACACCGTTGACGTTGCTCAGAGCCTCGAACGCGTGATCAACTACTTCCCCGCATCCCTGCGCGATCAGGTGGCCCAGGACTTCTCTGTGGCCCTTGAAGGCATCGTCTCCCAGCGTCTGCTGCCGCGCAAGGACGGCAAGGGTCGCGTTCCTGTGTTCGAGACGCTCGTGGCCACGCCACGGGCCCGGCGCGTGATTGCCGGCCGCCAACTTGAGGACATCGAAGAAGTCCTCAAGGCCGGATCCAGCGAGGGCATGCAGACGTTCACACGATCGCTGGTGAAGTGTTACGAGGACGACTTGGTCGCCGCCGAGGCGGCCGCGGCTGCGGCCACCAACCGTGAGGAATTCCTGCTTGCCATCCAGGGAATGGAGACGGGTATTGACACCCTGCGCCGTGGCCAGACAGGGAGCTCTGAGCAACCGGAGCTGGCCATGGATCGGCTGCTCCGCAATGCGGTGCGTCTGGCGGCGAGTGACCTCCTGCTGACCGTCGGCAGCCCCCCGATGCTGCGACTTGGGGGGGAACTCCGGGAGTTGGACACGCCCCCTCTCACTGGGGCGGACACTCAGAAGCTCTTGTTCAGTGTCCTGACTCCTGCCCAACGGGCTCATTTCGAGTCAGAGAAAGAGATCGACTTCGCCCTGAGCGTGTCTGATCGCGCCCGGGAAGACGACGACCGGCCCACCCAGTTCCGCTTCCGAGTGAATGGGTTCTACCAGAAGGGTTGCATTGCCTGCAGTCTGCGTCTCGTGCCTCAGACAATCCCGGATCCCGAGCAGCTCGGCATCCCCGCGGTGGTGATGGACCTGGCTAAGCGGATGCAGGGGCTGGTGCTGGTGACCGGGCCGACCGGACACGGCAAATCGACCACTCTTGCCTGCATGGTCGACTACATCAACCGAACCCGGGCTTGCCACATAATCACGGTTGAGGATCCCATCGAGCTCGTCCACACCAGCAAGAAGGCAGTTGTGGAGCAGCGTGAGGTGTTTGCCGATACGAAGAGCTTCGCCAGCGCCCTGAAGTACGTTCTTCGGCAGGACCCGGATGTGATTCTGGTCGGCGAGATGAGGGACCGTGAGACGATATCCGCGGCTCTCACGGCGGCGGAGACCGGCCATCTTGTCTTCGCGACGCTCCACACCAACGATTGCGCTCAGACCGTGGATCGTATCATCGACACGTTCCCGGGCGATCGCCAAAGCCAGATCAGATCGCAGCTGGCCGCATGCATCGAGGGCGTCGTCGCTCAGCGGTTGTTGCCGAAGAAGGGCGAACCTGACGAACGCGTTGCCGCGTTCGAAATCATGCTCGGAACGATCCCCGTGAAGACGCTCGTCCGGGAGCAACGCACCCACCAATTGCCGGCGACCATTGAGACCGGGGCCAAGGATGGCATGGTCACGATGGACAAGTCACTGCTGGAGCTCTACAACCGGGATCTGATCTCACGACAGATATTCAAAGCGGTGGCCAAACACCCGAGCGCCATCTGATCAACGACATCTCAACATATCCAGCCAACGGGACCGAGGAATGGAATACGAAGCAGTAATCGGACTGGAAGTCCACGTACAGATCCGGACCGCCAGCAAGATGTTCTGCGCCTGCGCGAACCAGTATGGGGCTGCCCCGAATGCGAGCGTCTGCCCCGTCTGTCTTGGCTACCCCGGCGTCCTGCCGGTCATGAACCGGGAAGCCGTGCGGAAGACCATCGTGGCCGGGCTCATGTGCGGCTGCTCTATCCCCAGTCACAGCAAGTTTGACCGCAAAAACTATTTCTATCCGGACATGCCGAAGGACTACCAGATCTCGCAGTTCGATCTGCCGCTGTGCTGTGGTGGCGCCGTGGATGTCGGTGGCGAGGGCTTCTCCGGGGCCCCGTTGCCCGAGAAGCGGATAGGGCTTACGCGCATTCATCTCGAAGAAGATACGGCAAAACTCACTCACATGGGGGCATCCAGTGCGGTGGATTTCAATCGGGCCGGCGTGCCGCTCATGGAAATCGTGAGCGAGCCGGACATGCGCAGTGCCGACGAAGCACACGCGTATCTCACCGCCATCAAGCAGATCATGCAGTATGCCGGTGTCAGCGATTGTGACATGGAGAAGGGACAGATGCGCTGCGATGTCAATATCTCGGTGCGCCCGGTCGGTCAAACAGAGCTCGGTGAGAAGATCGAGATCAAGAACCTGAACAGTACGCGCGCCATTCATCGCGCCATCGGCTACGAAATCGGTCGGCAAATCGATGCTGTCGAGGATGGCGAACCCCTGCGCCAGGAGACCCGGCGGTGGGACGATGAAGCCGGTTTTACCTCGGTCATGAGAACGAAAGAGGATGCGCACGACTACCGCTACTTCCCTGAACCCGACCTGATGCCGGTCAACGTCGGGGAGGAGTGGCTGACGGAGATCCGGGCGGACCTGCCCGAGTCCCCTCAGCAGCGTCGTGAACGCTTTGTGACGGACTACGGAATCACCGAGTACGACGCCCAAGTCCTGACCGACGACAAGCCTCTGGCTGACTACTACGAAGAAGCAGCGACCGGAAGCGCGAACGCAAAATCAGTGGCTAACTGGATAATGACCGAACTGCTGCGCGGACTCAGTGATCGCGAGCTCGCCATTGCTGAGAGTCCGGTCCCCGCAGCGCATATGGCCCAACTCATCGGCCTGATTGAGGACAACACGATCAGTGGTAAGATCGCCAAGGCTGTGTTCGCGGAGATGCTTGAGTCCGGCAAGGAGCCAAAGGCCATTGTGAAGGAGAAGGGCCTCGTTCAAGTCACCGACACGGCCGCGATTGACGGATTTGTCGAGCAGGCGATCAGCGACAACCCGAGTGTGGTCGAAGACTACCGCGGCGGCAAGAAACAGGCCCTTCAGTTCCTGGTGGGGCAGGTCATGAAATTCAGCCGCGGCAAAGCCAACCCCCAGCTTGCCATCCAAGCCCTCAAACAACGCCTGGACGGTTGAGGCAGTGCGTACGTTGTGCGCGTCTCTGCCCCGAACGAGGCGGAACTTAGCAGCCCTTCAAGGTGGGAGGGGCTGCCATGCCCCGATCTTTGTCATCAGGCCAGAAACTAAGCAATCGGCGGGTGGCACCGCCTCCCACGTTGACGCAGCCGCCTCGCAGAAGCGAGGCGCTTAAGTTCGACCTCATTCTCTCTCCCCCATTCCCCTTACTCCACCAAGACAAAATCGGCGTACTGGGAGGGATCTTTTCCTCCACAGATGCCGGGAGTGAACTGGAGCCAGTACCGGGCTGTCTCGCCATCGTTGGAGTTCATGACCACGAAGCCGAATCCGAAGATGTGTCCTGCTCTCGGGATGGCGTTTCCGAGCTCCTGCCAGGGAATGGCGAGCTCGTAACGGGTGTGAGTGCCGTCCCGGACTACGGCCAGCCGTGCCGTCGGGTGCTTGCCTCGGGCCTTCTCAGCCCCGGAGGTCCACTCGTGGACTTCGGGGCCGTTCTTTGTGAGGGCCAGGCCCATCTCGAAGTCGTTCCTGCCGTCGTGTCCCCCCTTGCCGCTGAACTCGATGTCGAGGGTGTCGTTAAGCATGTCGAAGCCAATATGCAGCATGTCGTTGCGCCAGATGCTGCCTCCGGTTGAGTCTTGCCGGTGCACCGCATCTGTGATGTTTGCGGCGACGTACATGTGCTGGTCATCCCAGGCCGTCCAAACCCGAGCACTGAGATCGTCGGGGCCCTGCCAGAGCTTGTGCATGGAGACTGCATCGGGTGGGATCACGTTCTCCGCCTTGTCGAGCACAATCGGTGGCAGAGCTGCGAACTCCGCAAGGTTGGCATCGATTGTGGGCGGGGTGGTGAGTCGTTTGGTTGGCCAGAGGTCGAAGCGTCGGGTGGCGGCGGCCCGGATCCCGCTGTCGGTTACGAACTGGGCGTCCAACTCCAGCATCCGGTTGTTGACGATGGCCATCGCGGGAAGCCCCAAACGGACGGCGACCGTGTTCTCAGGGAGGACGTTCAGAGGCTTCGGGGGAAGCACCGGCAAGGCTTGCCCGTCCAGTCGGCCACCCAGTTCAATCTTGCCACTGACGGCCTGATCCGGCGTCTGACTGGTGGTCAGCAGCTTCACGCTGTCGACACGGTCCAGAACGAAGGCCATTTTGACCGGCGGCAGTGAGAACCTGGCGGCGCTCAGTGTGGCCACGAGGCGTTTCGGTCCCAGCTTCGGGAGCACCACATAGATCGGCGATCCGGAGAGGAAGACGTGCCCTTCTTCGACGGCCATCGGCGCGCCATCGGCGTCAATGATCTCGGCTTCATGCAGCCCATCGAAGGCGAACGATATGGGGTCGTTGGCGGTTGACCAAAGCACGGCCATGGCGCCCTCTTTCCTGGCGTAGACGGTACTCTTGATCTGGCGGTGCAGTGGAACCGGGACGGGGCCGGTGGCATCCCAGAGCATACGGGCCACAGTGGCGTAGGTCGCAAGTCCGGGGCTGGGGTTCCGGTGACGACCGGCTGCAAGACACAATCCCCACGGGCTCTCCACGGAGCGTTTGGCCAGCGTGTACCAGTGGTATTCATCGCAACGGGGGATCGCCGCCGCGATAAGGGCGACACGCGCCGCATATTCGGCTTGGAGTCGGGCCAGCGGGTGGCTTACGGGGACACTTGGGTCCAGCTGGTATCCGGCCTCCTCGATTCCGACCGTTTTGCCTGGACCCATGTGTTCAAGAATGTCTGCCAGGTGAGCGGCCAGGTAGCTTTCTGGAGTGGCGGCCCGAAGGCCTTCCTTGATCAGCCAACCGGAAGGGTAATTGTCGCTGTAGATACCATCCAGGTGCGGACCAAGGGTCTTCCAGGCATTCTTCGCAAAGACCCAGCCCTGGTAGGGATCGCTGCCCGACATGCCCAAACCGTGGACGTGCGCGTTCGGTACAGCCCGCCGGATGCCGCGGATTGAGGCCAGGCTCGCCTCGATGTAGGAATTAGCGCCATCTTCCAGCTGACCTGCGAACAGATTCGCTTCGCCGGCGACCGACCAGTTCCTGATGTCGTCCTTGAACTGGGCCGCCACCGTCTCGATGTACTCCTCAATGACCTCGGTGTTGTAGTGCCATTTCCCCTCGACTCGTTCTGATTTCACCAAGGCCTCGCGAGACAGGCGATCGTGCATGGGGTGGATGATGAAGAACCCGATAGGAGTCATCCCGTTGTCGCTGCAGAGGTCCAGGAGTTTCCTGGTCCGTTCGTCACGTCCGGCTGCTTCCGGTTCGCGCCAGAAGTAGTTCATGGGGATCTCGAGGCGATGCATCGAGAGACGGACGGCGAGGTCCGGGATATGGCCGAATGCGGAGAAGCCGACGAATGGGCGAGTGGGGGCGCCTTTGGGCCGCGTCGGGGCGACGACGATTCCCGCGGTCCTGGATGACGTCTCCGTCCCTGCTCGGAGGCTCACGTCGCAGCTGTAGTAACCCACCCCCAGTTCGGGTAGATCAAAGGCCATCGTCTCCGAGGCCTCCCCAGGCAGGGGGCATGCCTTCACGCCTTCCGCCACCATGGTGCCACGGTAGTTCCGGAGAGCCCAGGTCAGTGTTCCCCGGGTTGGTTTGGCGTGTCCGTTGATCAGGTCACACGTGATCTGTACAGGCTGCCCTGGCTCGAACACGTTCGAGTCGGTATCCGTGTACGCATCGCGGAGGTCAATCCGCGAAGGGACGGCCAAACGCAACTCGCCCACGTCAACTACGGTTGTGTTATGAGCGAAAATGCGAATGGTACTGACCAGTCGGGGAGCAGCCAGGGGCTTGCGGTTGCGGTCATGGAGAAACGCGCTGATCGGGATCTGGTAGTCACGCCACTCTTTTGTGAGACCGCGGAGCCCATATTGGAAGTGTCCCCCATTGGATACGTTGAGCAGGATACTGACCATGCCGGATCCTGAAACGCGACGTGCCCGGAAGCACAGTGCTGTCCAGTCACCCGTGTCCGGCCATCTGCGGTGCACGAACGTTCGGGCTGTGCCGACTGTGATTCGCCCGTAACGGTCCATATCATCCTGACTGAACGTGACGGTGTTTGGTGTAGCCATCGGTGTCCGGCCCCATTGGCCGGATCTCCAGGCAGGGGTGTCGTCCTCCTGGAATGCTCCCAATGACACGAGCCCATTGAATGTCTGTTTGGGAGGGGCAGGCTTCCGGGGGGGCTGGGGCGTGGGCGCCTTGACAGTCGCGGTTGCTTCGGCGCGTGTTGCCTGTTTCGTCACCACGAGTGACGCGTTGTCGAACCACACAGTCCCGCGGTTCGGCTCACTCGTGCAGAGGAACACCTGGATCAGGGTCGTCTCTTCCGGAACGACCTTCCGGGTGGTCAGTTCCAGCCACGGGCTTGTGCCCGTCCTCTGAACCCTCGAGTGGGCGGTCATCGCCCCGAGGATCTCGCTACCCTTCTTGAACTCGGCTCGCAACCACGCCAGGCCGCGGTCGAGTTTCTCAACCTTCACACGTGTCCGCAACTCGACCGTGTCGCCTGGAGTGAACCCCTTGCGCACAGTTTGGTGGACGAGTCCTCTATTCCCTTTCCCGGTGATGCGTACGGCGCCTTCACCAGCAAACGTGACCGTGCGGTCTGTGGTCGCGGCTGACACCCCGCTGTCCCTGGGTTTCGCATACCAGGTTGCGGAGACCGTCCAGTTTGCCGGAATGTCGACGCCATCTCGACCGGCCTGACTTACCTCAAAACTGGCGTTCTTGAGCAGGTTGGGAGGCGGTGTTTCCGGGGCGCTCCAAACGTGAGTCGCGGCAAGAACCGCGACAAGGAAGCCGAGAGTGTGGACGTTCAGGTGGTGTTGACCGTGTGGGATCATCGTGTTCACTCCTCTGTGGTGTTCGCGTTTGCCCGAGCCGCAAGCGGTGGAGGCGACGGGATCGTTGTCTTGGGCTATATTTGTAGGCTGCCTTGAGATCCTTTCGGCCTTCACTGTCCCGATTCGTATGGGCCACTGTGGGGCCCTGCGAACACAGGAGTGATATGGACGAGCTGCGGAACAAAGACGCCTTCATCTGCGATATGGATGGCGTAATCTACCACGGCGATAGCCTCTTGCCGGGAGTCCCGGAGTTCATCGGTTGGCTGCGGGATCAGGGGAAGCGCTTCCTCTTCCTCACCAACAGCAGTGAACGCTCCCCTCACGAGCTGAGTCAGAAGCTCGCGCGTTTGGGGTTGGCCGTCGGCAAGGAGCATTTCTACACCAGCGCCCTGGCCACAGCCGGCTTCCTGTCAAGCCAATGTCCCGGGGGTAGTGCCTACGTGATCGGGGATTCGGGGTTGACGAATGCGTTGTACGACGTTGGCTTTGCCATGAACAATGTCGACCCTGATTACGTCGTGGTTGGCGAAACGCGGACATACAGCTTCGAGAAGGTAGAGCACGCCGTGCACCTCGTCCGCAGAGGCGCGAGGCTGATTGGCACCAACCCGGACCTGACCGGGCCGACAGAGAAGGGGATTGTCCCTGCAACGGGGGCCCTGGTGGCCCCGATTGAGTTGGCGACCGGGTGTAAAGCCTACTTTGTGGGGAAGCCGAATCCCCTGATGATGCGACATGCCCTCAAGAGGCTGGGGAGCCGACGTGAGGAAACGGCCATCGTCGGAGATCGTATGGACACCGACATCATTGCGGGCATTGAGTCCGGGATCGAGACCGTTCTTGTACTCAGTGGCGTCACGGACCGGGAAGAGCTTCCGCATTTTGCATACGCTCCCCGCTACGTATTGGAGGGGGTCGGCGGAATCCCTGGCTGACGCGAAGCCGGCCCGCCGCTGCCGTCGCGGTCAGCGCTTCCCTGATGTCCATTCAAACGCAGGAAAACCCTGGAGAAACGCCATGTCAATCCATCTCAAACGAGTCATGCCCTGGCCCTTGTTTCTTCTCTTCCTCATGCCGGCTCAGGGACAGGATGCAACCGATGTCCTCGCCCGGAAGGTCCTCTCCGAGAGCGGGATTCGGGGTGGGTTGATTGTCCATCTTGGGTGTGGCGATGGGACGTTGACCGCGGCCCTCCGGGTGAGTGCTTCTTACCGGGTCCACGGACTGGCGCGTCGCGCAGCAGACGTGACGGCGGCGCGGGAGCATCTTCGACTCGCCGGCCTCTACGGGCCGGTCGCTGTCGACCTGCTGACCGAGACGAAACTCCCCTACGTTGATAATCTGGTGAACCTTCTGGTCTGCGAAGATCTGGCGGGCGTCGGGATGGCCGAGGTGATGCGCGTGCTCTCTCCGGAAGGCGTCGCTTACATCAAGACCGGAGGAGCCTGGAAGAAGACGGTCAAGCCGCGACCGTCCACCATCGATGACTGGACCCACTACCTGCATGACGCCACCAACAACGCCGTGGCTCATGATTCCGAGATCGCGCCCCCCCGGCACATGCAGTGGCTGGGAGGCCCACGTTGGTCTCGTCACCACGATCGACTCGCCAGCCTCTCCGCACTTGTGGCCACGCGAAACCGCATTTTCTATGTCTTTGACGAAGGATCAACCGCCTCGATTCTTCTGCCGTCGCACTGGAAGCTGATCGCCCGGGATGCCTTCAATGGCACGGTTCTCTGGAAGCGCGATGTTCCGGACTGGCACACGCAGCTCTGGCCCCTCAAGAGCGGCCCTGCTCAGCTCCCGCGTCGTCTTGTCGCGACCCAGGATGTGATCTATGCCACCCTGGGCGTCGATGTGCCGATAACGGCGCTGGATGCGGCAACAGGGGAAACCGTGAGGGTCTACGACGGCACGAAGGGAACCGAGGAGATCCTGGTCGCTGATGGGACCGTCTACGCGTTGGTCGATCCGCAACTGGACCGGCCGAAGTACGCGGACCCACGTGCAGTAAAAAAGCCGTGGTGGACGGGCAAGCTCGTTCAGGTGAAGGCTGTCGAGGCGAGCACCGGAAAGGTCCGTTGGGAGCACGAGTCGAGCGTTGCCCCGCTTACGCTTGCGGTCGGGGGCAAAGGCGTGTTATTCCACGACGGAAACAAGGTCGTCTGTTTGGACCGGAGCAGCGGCAGTGTCCGGTGGAAGTCCGACCCAATCCCTATTGTCAGGCGCATTATGTCTTTCTTTGCTCCGACGCTGGTAGTCCAGGATGGTGTTGTCCTGTTCGCCGGTGGAGAGGAATCCGGCCTGGTCAAGTCCGGGGGGGGCGCGAACAAGGCGGACACGCTCACAGCCCTTGATATGGAGACGGGTAAGACGCTCTGGACCGGGAAACATGCCCCGTCGGGATACAGCTCTCCCGAGGATCTCTTTGTGATCAACGGCGTGGTCTGGTCCGGGGCCACGTCGGGTGGCGGCCTCTCCGGCGAGGTCACCGGGCGCGATATCCATACGGGGGAGGTCAAGGGGCAGTTCAAACCTGATGTCGACACCTACTGGTTCCACCATCGCTGCCATCGTGGCAAGGCCACTGATCGGTTCCTTATGACGTCCCGAACAGGGATTGAGTTCATTTCCCCTACTGACCAGAACTGGAATATCAATCACTGGGTTCGCGGTGGGTGCATGTATGGGATCATGCCCGCGAACGGACTGGTCTACGCCCCGCCCCATGATTGTGCCTGCTACCCGGAGACCAAGCAGTTCGGCTTCAGCGTGTTGGCTGCGGCATCCGCGAGCCGCGCTGTACCCAGAGATATCCCTGATGCCGGGCGCCTGGAACGTGGCCCCGCCTACGGCGCGGCGCTTGGTGCGGCGTCAGGAGAGGCAGAGTGGTCGACCTTCCGCGGGGACGAACGTCGCAGCGGCTGGACCCCCGCAGCCGTTCCAGCCGCTTTGACCGAGACGTGGTCCGCGGACTTGGGAGGGACGCTCAGCACAGCCGTGGTCGCAGCCGGCCGGCTCTTCATCAGTTCCATCGATGACCACACGGTGTTTTCTCTCGATGGCGGAACGGGTGAGGTGCTGTGGCAGCGCACGGTGGGTGGTGTCGTGGACTCACCCCCCACGGTTTACAGAGGCCTGGCTCTCTTTGGGGCAGCCGACGGGTATGTCTACTGTCTGCGTGCCGCTGACGGCGAGATGGTCTGGCGTTTCCGGGCGGCCCCCATTGATCGTCGCCAGATGGCGTTCCAACGGATCGAGTCACTGTGGCCGGTGCATGGCAGTGTGCTGGTCGAGGATGGCGTCCTCTACTGTGTTGCGGGGCGCTCCATGTTCCTGGACGGTGGCCTGCGATTTCTCAAGCTAGATCCCGCGACCGGCAGGAAGCTGGCGGAGGTCGTCCTCGATGAGCGGGACCCTGAATCCGAGGGCGACCTTCACGCGCACGTCAAATGGCTCAATATGCCGGTGGCCCTCCCTGATGTGCTGTCCAGCGACGATCAGTACGTCTACATGCGTTCCCAGCGTTTCGACCGTGACGGCAAGCGTCACCGGCTTGGGCCGCGTTCGAAGGACCGCTTCCAGGTCGCCTCAGACCAGCACGGTGAAGGACTGCACCTGTTCTCACCCAGCGGCTTCCTCGATGGTTCCTGGTTCCACCGCTCCTATTGGGTCCACGCCGTCACGTTTGCAGGTGGTTGGAACGGCTATTTCCTGGGCGGCAAGTATGCGCCTGCCGGACGCATCCTGACCATGGACAACGCGAACGTCTACGGCTTTGGCCGCAAACCCAAGTACTACAAGTGGACCACTCAGATTGAGCACCAGCTTTTTGCGGCCCCCAAGGATCCCCCTTCGCCTGACCGCAAAGGCGGGAGCGCCAAAGGCACTGCCGTGTGGATCGAGAACTCCGCAAGTCTGGATCCCAGTGGCAAGCCGTTGACGGTGACGGCCTGGGTCAAGGCAGGGAAGAAGGCCGATGGCGTTGTCATTTCTCGCGGCGGACCCATCCATGGATACGCTTTGGTCGTGAACAAGGGACGCCCGGAGTTCCACCTTCGGGCAGACAAGGCCTTGACCAAAGTGGTTGCGAAAGGAAAGATCTCCGGGCAATGGGTGCACCTGGCTGGTGCGGTCACGGCCGCGAAGGAGGTCAGGTTTTATGTCGACGGGAAGCTTGCGGCAACCGGTCGCACAAAGAGCCTGATCCCGAAGAATCCTGCCCAGGCAACGCAGATCGGGATTGACGACCAGGGCGCGGTTGGAGACTACCGTTCGCCGTTTGGTTTCACCGGCGTGATCGACGATGTCAGGGTCTACCACCGGGCATTGACGCCGGAGGAACTCAAGCAGCATGTCGTTTCCCCGGCCGCTGTACCCAAACAACAGCCCGAGCTCGTGCTCTGCATGTCGTTCGACAACGGCAAAGCCCCGGATGAGTCCGGCAACAAGAACGCTGGGCGAGTGGAGGGGCCGAAGCCGGTCAAGGGGAAGGTGGGGCAGGCATTTCAGTTCCGAGGCAAGCCCGGGGGGGGCGGCTACTATGTCAAGCATCAGTGGACGCGCGACATGCCGGTTCACGTACGGGCCATGGCGTTGACGGGCAGCCGGGACAAGGTCCTGTTCGTTGCGGGGCCGCCGGATCTGGTCGACGAGGAAGATGCCTCCCGCCGGTTCGCTGAGCCGGAGACACAGGCTCAGCTCCTGGAACAGGAACAGGCGATGCTCGGGAAACGTGGAGCAACGCTTATCGCGGTGTCCGCAACCGATGGGCGGACGCTGGCTGAGCTTCAACTCGACAGTAGTCCCGTCTGGGATGGCCTGATCTCAGCAAACGGGAAGCTCTTTCTGGCCACCGAGGATGGCAAGGTCCTCTGTCTGGGAACGCAGGAGTGAGCTGTATCTGTCCGCCCGGGTGTCGGGTGAGACACGAAGGAGACGGCGTGATGCGAGGATTCGGCGTTCAGGGATTACAGAGGGCTGCCTTGGTTTGTGCGGTCGTGCTTGCGCTCGCGTCAGCCTGCCGCGGGGAAGACTACCGGCGGGTCGCGACGCCGGATCTCGTCCGGGCAATGCGGACGTCGAGGGACTGCGACGTCTCGACCACTGCCAACCTGATCCGGTTCGCGTCCGGCACGGTCCTGGCCGTTATCCGTGACGCCCAGGCCCTCGACCCGTTCATGCAGCCTCTGCTGATCACGCCGGACGTCTGGTACGATGCTTATGTCAAGGTGGGCAAGTTGTCGCCCGGCGATGTGCCTCTCCTGGCAAAGACGGCTCGGCACTTCGGTCAGCACGTATCGGTAGACTACCGAATGGATCGAGTAATCAGCAGCTACCGCAATGTTCAATTGCCGCGCGTGGCTGCGAGTGTCCGGATTTGGTGGCCGGAAGATGAGGGCGTTCCGAAGCACTACTCCATTGATGACATGCGTTCCGACCCCCAGTACCGACTGATCTGCAGTCGGGTGATCGAGCTTCGTCTTCTGGCTTTCGATGATATGGTCATCTGTGACCAGTTCACCGGGCTCCGAGGCAGGCCGATATCCGGCTTCTTCGGGCTGATGTTCAGACTGGTGGGGGAAGCCAACGTGACGCAGGCGCGGATTGCGGTTGCCCCGGATGGGACACAGATCGCGTTGGGGAAGGCGGAGAAGGGACCATTGACGCTGTCTCCCGTGGCCACTGTCACCCAGAGCGGCAAGGTCTTGAAGGGCATCCCTGACGGCCGCCCCGATCTGGACCGGCTGCTCAAACGGCTCCGACGCCCGCTCAAACTGAAGTACCACGCGTTCTGATTGCCTCAGGAGAGGCCGACGGGTTGGGAGGCCCAGCAGGGCCTCGTGCGATGTTTCCACGACGGCTGAACAGGATTCAGGAATACACGATACGGAGAGATCATGAGTACCTTCGAGCCGACCTTTGATTCACTGCGCAGCTACGAGTGTCCGGACTGGTTCCGGGATGCGAAGTTCGGCATCTGGAGCCATTGGGGGCCGCAGAGCGTCCCGATGTATGGCGACTGGTATGCCCGGCACATGTACCTCGAAGGACACGCCCAGTATCTCTACCACATCCGTCATTACGGGCATCCCTCCGAGTTTGGCTACAAGGACATTTGTACGCTGTGGAAAGCCGAGGCGTTTGACCCGGCCGAGCTGATGGCGCTGTACAAGAAGGCCGGAGCACGCTACTTCGTGGCTCAGGCAACGCACCACGACCATTTCTTCAACTTTCCCTCCAAGCTGAACCGGTTCAATTCCATGCAGGTTGGACCCGGCAAAGACATCTGCGGTCTCTGGAAGGCCGCGGCCGATGAACAGGGCCTGCCCTTCGGTCTGACGGAACACCTTGGGGCCGCTTTTTCCTGGTGGCGCTTCAACAAGGGAGCCGACACCTCCGGCCCGTACGCGGGCGTTCCTTACGACGGCAATGACCCCGAGTACCGCGACTTCTACTTCGACAACTACGAGCACGTGGGCGGCGACTCCAAAAACACCCAGGCACGCCCCTGGTACACCACCAACGCGGCGTTCCGGCAATACTGGCTGGACGTGGTCAAGGAGATGGTCGATCTCTATGAACCTGATCTGCTGTACTCGGATGGGGCGCTGCCGTTTGGTGTCAACCACGAATCCACTCCCGGCGATGCGGACTTCGCAGCCGGGCTCGATGCCGTCGCCCATTTCTACAACACCTCAATCCGGAAGCACGGTGTCAATCGCGCTGTCTACAATCAGAAAGACCGCCGCCCTGAAGTCTACCGGGTCGGTGTTCTGGACATCGAGAAGAGCCAGCTGCCTGGAATCAATCCCGAGCCCTGGCAGACCGATACGTGCATCGGCAACTGGTTCTACGACGTGCGGCAGGGGTTCAAGAAGCCCGATCACGTCATTGAGATGCTGGTCGACATCGTGGCCAAGAACGGCTGCTTGCTCCTCAACATCCTCCAACGCCCTGACGGAGCCATCGACGCTGAGAGCCGTTACCTGCTGGAAGAGCTGTCTAACTGGTTTCCGGTCTGTGGCGAGGGCATCCACGGCACGCGGCCCTGGCGGCAGTTCGGGGAAGGAGACAGCCGATCGAGTACCGAGGGCTTCAAAGAAGACAAGATCGCGTGGAACAGCGCGGATATCCGCTTCACGACCAAAGGCAACACACTGTATGCCTTCCTCTTGAAGACGCCGGAGAACCGTATCGCCGTTGTGAAGAGTCTCACCGAGGCCGACAAGGTCTCCTCTGTCCGCCTTCTCGGTGCCGGTGAGTGCGCCTTCAGCCAGGCATTCGGGACCCTCACGGTGAAGTTGCCGGACGACCTGGCAACGTCCTATACGCAGTGCTTGGCCATCGAGTTGGCCGGCTGAGAGAGCCGTGGCTTGGTTCGGAGCACGGGACTCTTTCAGAGCCGCGACTACCGGGAGCGGTTGCCGCCAGCGTCTGGCGTGCCCCGGAATGAGGCGAAACTCAAGCAATTCGCTCCTGCGAGGCGGCTGCGTCAACGTGGGAGGCGGTGCCACCCGCCGATTGCTTCGTTTCTGGCCTGGGGACAAAGATCGGGGCGTGGCAGCCCCTCCCACCTTGAAGGGCTACTAAGTTTCGCCTCATCCGGATGCCCCGGGGACTCTTCTCACTTGTCCCGTGCCTGCGGTCGCCCGAAGCGGATGGCGTAGAGGTCGGCGTCTTTGAGCTCGAAACGGATCTGGATTGGCGTTCCGGCCAGGTGTCTCAGCTCAGTGATTGTGTTCCAGGCTACGGGGCGTTCGATGTGGTCGCCGTAGATTTCGTCGCAGTCTTCCATGGTATAGCCGGGCAGGGCGTTGCCTTCCGAATCGATGATCTCGCAGCGGATGCTCCCTGCGGCCGAGGTGGCGTAGTTGAGCAGCAACTGGCAGTCGCCGGGGCGCGTTGATCCCCAGATCGGGAGGGCTGCGTCCGCGGCCCCGTCGCCAGTGAGTCGGTCGGTGAGATTCGTCAGGTCCGGCGCTTCCATTGAGTACCAGATCCCGTGGTCCTCGGCGGGGGTGAGCACCGCCGCGGCCCCATCGGCGGCCAGTCGGGCAACATCAGCGTCGGTCAGCACGCGACGCAGGACCACGATATCATCTGCAGTCCCCAGGAAAGGCTCGTTCTGCACACTCGTGCCCTTGTGGTCTTCGCCGAAGTGCAGGTCTCCGAGTTTGAGATCGATGTCCCCTCGTCCCGGCTTACCCCCTTCACCTACCAGCTTGCCGTCCAGGAACACTCGAACGACACCATCGTCCCAGGTGGCAGTGAAACACACAGGGCGTTTGCCGGCTGAAACGGCTTCCCAGTCGGTCAGGTCGGTCTTCTTCACGAACACCTTGACGTCGTCGTAGTTGAAGCGCAGGGACACGCCGTCAACCTTGAAGCATCCGCCGGAGAAGAGGTCGAAAATGAGCTCTTTGCAGCCCGTCTTGATCGCTCCGCCATTGTAAGCTGAGAAGAGGCGCCGATGTCCCGGAGGGATGCCCCGAGTGGTGACTGAGAACGTCACTTTATTGCCGAGCTCCTTTGTGTTCGGGAGGCGGAAGAAGACGGGTTCACGAACCTTGAGCGAGGCGTTGCCTCTCAGGGGCGTGTCGGTCGTGACGTTCACCGGGGCCGAATTGGCCACCGCCGGGGCCTCTGCGGTGTTCGCAGGCGGCAGTGCGAACGTGAGCGGTTTGGTGAGGGCCATTCCGCCGGCCATCGGTGCGTTCAGCGACACGAAGCCGTCCAGCCGGAGTGAGAAGCGCCTGATTTGGCAGCTGTCCCCACGGTAGTAGCCCTCGGTGGAGTAAATAGAGAGCTCACTCGGGCAGCCGGGGATTGCAGACGCTGTTTCCACGATTCCCCAAGCCGTCATGTTGTTGCGGTTGACCCAGCGCTCCGCCTGTGGTCCGGGCCGGATCAGCGCTTCCTGCCAACGGCTGAACAGGAGTCCGTCGCGGCTGGTCATGAAGACGCCGTCCGAAAGTCCCGGCATGCGATTGCCGGCCGGCCGGCGTCCGGGAAGGAAGCGCTTCGGGAAGCCCATCAGGATGTGCGGGGCTCGGGGATAGGCTGTGATCTGGTTGGTGTAGAGGTGTTCGTTCGGGGTGCCCTCGACGTACTCGAGCCAGACGGGATCGGTCCAGGTGAGAAAGTCATCCGACGTGCACGTCATGATCGCCCGAACCCCGTTGGTAAAGCCGCGGTGGTAGTCTGTGTAGCATTGTCGGACGCTGTCCCAGAACGCCAGATTCTGGGAATCGAAAGCGCCCCTTGTGATGACTGGGGCTTCCTGAATCAGGGACCAGTGCACGGCATCGGCAGACTGGAACGGGACGAGTCCTCCTCGGCCTGAACCCAAAGCCTTGTATTGGGCCTCCGGCGGACAGTCGGGGTTCGCATCCTTGAACGGGGCGAAGTTGTGCGTTCCGGCCCCCATCCAGACGATGTTGTTCTCCGTGGAACCGCCGAATTCGAAGAGTCCCAGGTTGGGTTTGCGCCAGGCGACACCGTCGTCGCTTTCTGCGTAGCACACGAGTTGCGGATGTGTTTCTTTCATCTTGTCCGCGGCAGCGGGGTGGTGTGACCCGCGGTAGTACATCCGGTAGAGAGGGCCGTCCTGGAACACGCTGTGGTACCCGCACGTGTTACCTTCCCAGGGGGCGTCGTGGACTACCGATACCTCTTCCGGCGTAGGGTGATGGAGTGTCAGCCTGGCGCCGTCCAGCTCCTGGATCAGGGCGTCATCCACGAACAGTTCCCGACGGGCGTCCAAGGGGATTGGCTCCGCCGGGAGCAGTGAGCTCAAGACGACGGTTGCCAGGACGAGAGCCGTGCCAGGTCTTTTGCGTCGCGAAGGGAAGATAGACTCACTGAATGCGCGCATGCTCTTCTCCCATGTATGAGCTCGGAACGAACCGACGGTTGAGCTAATGTAGGGAACGCTTGATGCAGAACAACCAGCTGTCGGGAGAAACATGATGCTTTGGCGATCGCGTGTGTTGGCCACGGGCATGGCTATGCTGGTGATGGGGGTTGCCGCTCGGTCTCAGGTGGCCTCCCGTGCGTGGAGGCAGGACGCTCTGCCGGAACGCCACATCTTCCTTTCCGGGGACGCTGTTCGAGTGAGGCCCCCCGACAGCAGGGGCGCCGTCGCCTGGACCTGCCTCGACTCCGACGGGAACACCGTACGCGCCGGCACGCTGCCGACCAATGGTGAGGAGATTGCTCTCGGCCAGCTGCCGGTCGGCTGGTACCGCATCTCGATCACAGGTGGTCAAGGCATGGAAACGGCGTTCACGACGGCCGCTGTGCTGCATCGTGGGCGAGGCCCCGTCCGGGCTGATTCGCCGATTTGCGTTGATGCCGCAACCGCCTGGTTTGCGCGCGATAGCGTCGCCAAACAGGAGGCCTTCAGCCAACTCGCCTCACTTGCCCGCATCAACTGGATCCGGGACCGCATGTCATGGGGAGGTCTGGAGGGGAAATCCGGGGTGTTCGCAGGAGAGACGACCTACGATACCTCGGCAACAGCGCAGGCGGGGGCAGGCCTCGAGGTGCTGCAGGTGTTCCATAGTACACCGAAGTGGGCCATCACGCCGGACTTGGAGGGGAAGGAGGCCTGGAAGCGTTTCCCACGGGATCTGCGCCACCTGGCCCGTTTCTGCCGCCATGTAGCGGAGAGGTACCGCGGACGCGTTGCGGCTTGGGAACCTTGGAATGAGGCCAATATCGATGGTTTCGGGGGGCACTCTATCGATGAAATGTGTACGATGCAGAAGGCCGCTTACCTGGCCTTCAAGGCGGCGGATCCGGCTCTGACGGTCTGCTGGAACGTCTTTGCGGGCGCTCCCTCTGAGATCCAGGCTGACATCATCCAGGCCAACGAGACGTGGGAGTATTTTGACACGTTCAACGTGCACACCTATGGGAAGCCCAGGGCCTATTTGAGTCAGTTCGAGCAGGCCCGCAGGGCGGCTTCAGGGCGTCCCCTGTGGCTGAGTGAGTGCGGGATACGCCTGCGCTGGAAGACACCTCGTCCGTGGGGCGAGCTCTCGCCGGCAGACGAACATTCCCAAGCTCGTTTCGTGGCCAAGTCCTACGCCAGTAGTCTGTACGCGGGGGTTGATCGCCACTTCTTTTTCATTCTGGGGAATTACGTCGAGAGAGAGAAGCAGTTCGGCCTGTTGCGACATGACCTGACGCCGCGTCCCGGGTATGTGGCCCTTGCCGCGGTTGGCAGGTTCCTCGAAGGGGGGCACTGTCTTGGCCGCATGCCGTTGGGAGATGACGGTTGGGCCGTGCTCTTTCGGGCGTTTCCTGACGGCGTCGAGCGCGATGTTGTTGTCGTGTGGGCTGGCGAATCCAGCCAGCCAGCCATCCCCGGAGCGCTTCGGAGTGCGACATGGTTTGACCATTTGGGCAGGCCAGTTGAGGACGTCCCAACGGAAGCATCTGATGCCCCGTTCTTTGGCCTGTCTGCTCCCGGGCTGGCGGCAAGTCTGGATCTGGAATCGCCCCCGGTGAGAGGACCTCGCCTGGCGGGTTCTCCCAGTCCCATTGTGCTGCAGGCTGTCTTCGCTGCTGCCGCCACCAACCTTGGAGCTCAGGCCCACCGCGTGACCCCCGGGGAGACTAACGATGTTCCGGTCCACGTGTACAATTTTGGGACAGAGCGATGCATCGGGAAGGTCTCACCGGCGCCCCTGCCCGACGGGTGGGAAGCCGTTCTCCTGCCGGCTGCCTTTTCACTTGCCCCGGGCGAGCGTGGTGAGGCAACGCTGAGTCTAACTCCGAGCAAGGGGGGGGCGGCCCTCCTCTTCGGTCAGCGCGTGTCCCTTCGCGGAGATTTTGGCTCGGCAGGGAAGCCCAACCTCGTCTTCCGGGTGATCGGTGACCTGACCGACCTGCAGCCCACCCGGAATCAGGAACTGTCCTGCTCGGGGGACGCGGCGGCGTGGGGAGACAATATCACGCGCGACGGTGTCCTGACGCACAGGGCCGATGGCGACGGCATGCGTTTTGACATGACGTTTGCCGAGGCTGACCCGTGGAGTTACCCGGAGTTGACCCTGGCGCCGGCGGATCGGCCTACCGAACAGTTTGATGGGCTGGCCTTATCGATCCAGGTCCACGAAGGAGACGGAACCCTTCGTGTCCAGTTCATCGAGGAAAACGGGGCCAGCTATCTGGCCGATATGGGAGTCTCCACCAGCGTGCGGACACCGCAGCAGGTCGTCGTGCTCCTCAGGGACGCCAAGTGGGGGAGCTGGAGCAAACCCGATCCCAACAGGGAACTCGATCCTGAACGTCTAACTCGGATTCTCGTGGGGATCAATGCCAAGCGTAACTCCAAGGTGTCAATGACCGTGCGGGATTTGCGCTGGGTACGTTTTCGGGACTAGAACCGGGTCGTGAAACGGCCACGTCACTGACACACACATCGAGTGAGAAAAGCACATGCGTTCAGCGGTCCTCCGAACTCTCACAGCTCTGGCCCTGGCCTCAACCAGCTTCGCTCAAACCGTGCTCACGAATGGCACGTTCGAGGAGGTCAAGGACGGCACGGTCGTGGGTTGGAGCACATCCAACTCGTGGTTCGAGAAGCCCAAGGGCAGCGGTCTGGCAAAGGTCGAGCTGGACACGACCGTGTTCCAGGGGCCTGGACGGCAGTCCCTCCGCATTACGGGCACGGGGAACCGCGGCATTGCCCAGCAGCATGTGCGTGTGGAAGCGAAGTGGGGCACACGCTTCCGGCTCGATGGATGGATACGCCTTCAGGACACCAGGAGCACTTGCGGTCGTATCGACGTGGAGTGCATTGGTGCCAAAGGGAAATGGCTGGGCGCCGGCACAGCCCTGGCAACGGACTGGCGCAAAAGCACGGCGGATTGGGAGAGATTCAGCAAGGAATTCGACCTCAAGCCAGGCACCGAGACACTTCGTGTCCATTGCTCCACGGACCGCGCGAACAACGGCATCGTCTGGTTTGACAACGTGGAGCTTGAACCGTTGGCCAAAGTCGCCGCGCTTGCACCGCCGAATAAGGAGGAGAGTGCGACGGCCGAACCTGTGCCAAGCGTGCAGCCCCTCATTCCCATCGACGACTTTGAGTCGGGAGCTTCCCTGTGGCGAGGCAACGCCTGGGCCGGAGCGATTCGTCCCGAATTCGAGCGCCGAACGGATGGTGCTAAGGCTGGTCAGGGGTATCTCCGCGTCACCTGCCCCTCCGCAAAGGCTAACATGGTGGACCGCACATGGAACTACACGGGCGACTGGGATGGACTGACGTTCCAGGTGCGACGGACGTCGGGCCGCGGCGGCATGACGCTGTACCTCTTCTGCGGACAGGTTGTCTTTGCCGGCAAGTGGTTCCGCCCTGGCTCGGAGTGGGCGAAGATCGACATTCCGGCCACGAGCTTCCGCTACGCTTGGGGGGCCAAGGACGATAAGGAGAAGGTCTTCGACAAACACAAGGTCACGAAACTCTCGTTCAGTCATGAAGACATCATCGCCTTTGACCTGGATCACGTGGCGCTGGACCTGAAAGAGGGGCTGGTTCTGCGCACGGCCTACACCACACGGCGTGGGAACCTGTTTGCGCCGGGTGAGAAGCCGGAGTTGCGCATCGATGTGCTCAATGCAGGTGAGAAGCCCGTGTCTGCCACGATTGAGGTAGAAACGGTCCTGTGGGGAACGCAGTCGGGATCCGTCAGACGCCTGCCCATCACCTTGCCTCCGCGAGACTATCAGACGGTGACGACGCAGCTTTCCCCGGTACCTCTCGGCTACACCAGCGCCCGCGTGCGCCTCATCGACACAGGGCGAATCGTTGGGACCCACTCGGTGGGCTTGTGCGGACTCCCTCAGCCGGTGTCCGACCCGCGGGCGTTCATGGGGGCCTCCGGCTTTGGCATGGGCCCTGACCGCGCGGACCTTGGCAAGAAGCTCGGGGTCCAGGCGGCGGAGATCATGGTCAACTGGCGTACGATGGAGCCTTCCCGGGGCGATTTGAGGCTGGAACGCATCGGTGAAGCCTTGGATGTCTACGAGAGGCAGGGCTTCAAAACGACCTGTATGCTCATGATCACCCCATCCAGGACCCCGCTTTGGGCACTGCCGGGGGGCAAGCGGGACCAAGGCGGGGAGACGGCTCTCTCCCGGGACACGGAAGCCTTCGGACAGTTCATCGAGCAGATCGCCCGACGTTATGGCCCCCGGTTTGCACACTACTCCTTCTGCTGCGAGATCAATCTGCTGGCTCAGCGGTTGGAGCGTGGACTGGAGGGGTATGTGGATTTGACCAAAGGAGGGGCGGAAGCCATCCGACGTGTCCAGCCAAATGCGATCATCGGCGGCATCGGCGTGAGTGGCGGGGATGCCCGCCATACGCCGCGCTTCCCCGTGGCGAGGAAGCTGTGGGAGCAACTGCACGCCCACCATGATGGTTTCTTCTTTGATACCTATGCCTCACCGCGCTACTACGGTGAAGGCTTGCGTGTGGTGGAACCCGAGGAGAACGACTTGGTGGGGATCCTCCGGGATGCCGTGGCGTTGGTGCGCCAGTACGGCCCTGACAAGAAGGTGGCCATCGAGGAGAAGGGCTGGGCCATCGATACCCGGCTGCCGGTGGACGCACCCGCTGCCGTGGCCATGGCCCGGTGTCTCACCCGCTCCTTCCTGCTCGCCCGGTCCGTGGACGACGTGGAGCACTACATGTGGTTCCAGCTCGACAGCGGGCACGCTGAAGGCGACTTCAGCTACAGTCTGTTCCGTCACGAAGGTGATGCTCTGAATCCCCGGCCTGGCGCGGCGGCGTACGGAGCTGTGGCTCAACTCCTGGCGGGCGCAACGACACCGCGTCGCATCGCCCTGCACAAAGACCTGTACGCCATCACCTTTGCGCATGGGGACGGCTCCCGCGCTGCCGTCTGGACGCCACTGGACACCCCGGTTCTTCTCAACTGCAAACTCCCCTCAGGAACGCGCGTGACGAGCATGCTCAGCGCTCCGTTTGCCGTCGAGGGGGGCGCACTCGCCCTCTCAAAGGAACCGCTGTTCCTTTGGGCACCGGACGTGGCCCGCCAGACACTCGACAGGGCGCTGGGGGCAGGCACGTTCGAGCTGCCTTGTGTGGCGCTTGAGATGCGATTGTTGCGACGCGACACGGTTGCCGTGCGTGTTCGTAGTCTTCTCAAGGGCAACATGAAGGGCGAGCTTGAGCTGGAAGCTCCGGCCGGCTGGCGGATTCCCGAGTGTCGCCGAGCTGTCCGACTCGCCGCCGACCAGACGGCAGAGGTGAAGTTCCATGCCGAACGCGATGGTGAGATCGCCACTCGGCCCGGGCGGTTCCGTGTGCGCTGGACGGCCCCGGGACGGGGTGACGTGAGGGCTGAGACTGCGCCCACCGTTCTGGCAGTCAAACGCATGGTGAAGCCACCCCAGATCGACGGACATCTTGCGGAGTTCGCAAATCTGCCGCCCATCAATCTCGACGGACAGACCTACCTCGATCCGCCCGATGCCCCGTCGGCGAAGCTCTGGACAGGAATCGATGATCTGAGTGCCACGCTCTACACCGCCTGGGACGACGACTGCTTCTACTTCGCGGCACGGGTGCGGGACGACACCTTCGTGCAGGAACGAACGGGCTCCGGCATCTGGGCCAATGACAGCTTCCAGCTCGGCTTCGATCCCGACAACGACACACCCGGCGCCGCCTTCGCCGGGAAGAGCGGCTATGACGACGATGACAGGGAGTTCGGCATCGCCCTCACCAAACTCGGTGTGCAGACCTTCCAGTGGACAGGCACACCTGACGGTGTTGGCTGTCTTGCGGACAACGCTCGGCTTGCGGTCCGCCGCGAAGGCGATGTCACCTTCTACGAATGGGCTGTGCCATGGGAGCTCCTCCGGAGCGGCAGGCCGGAGGCGGGGAGCATTCTGCGCTTCAACGCTGTCGTGCTGGATGTGGACCAAAAGGGCAAGACAGCCCGTTACTGGATGGGCCTCACCCCGGGCATCTGCGGCGGCAAGGATCCGTCCGTGTACCACAGCTTCCTTCTGCAGTAGAGGTCGTAGAGACAGGACGCTGGGATTGACCGTAACTGCCTAGTGCCTGGGAAGTCGCGCAACAACGTCCCGAGTGCCAATTTGAAGGGTAGCGTCAAAAGTTCTATGAAAACAATGAAGAGAGACTGAGCCGGTATGGAGAATGGTGTGGTTTACCATGACGCTTGCTACCGGGCAAGTTCAGATCCGGCATAAAGCCGCTCGTTCCTCGCTA
>Ga0209045_1000836_pt1 | contig 32857 bp, 24 predicted proteins | sample SaaInlLV_10m_DNA_4_FD_184664 | JGI IMG/M metagenome (GOLD analysis project Ga0209045, IMG submission 184664) | Marine microbial communities from expanding oxygen minimum zones in the Saanich Inlet - Saanich Inlet SI072_LV_200m_DNA (SPAdes) (version 2) | ecosystem: Environmental > Aquatic >...
GGTCGCGGCATGGCAGCCCCTCCCACTCTCGAGAAGCACACAATGTGGGAGGCGGTGCCACCCGGCGACTCTTCGGCCAGACACGGGGGGCAGAGAAAGTTGATAGCATTGGGGGGGGCAGTGTACATCCGGCGGCGACGTTACACGCGACCGTCCCCAAGTAGGAGTCGTGCGGTATGAAAATTTCGCGGAAGCATGTATTCGTCACCTCTGTCTGTCTTGTAGGCATTCCGCTCCTCATCGTGGGTGGCCTCGCCGTTTGGTTCCGGGACCGACTCACCGTCATGCTGGTCAACCGCGAGATCGAGGGGACGGTTGCCGTTGTGTCAGCCGCGTTGGCCAAAGATGTCCCGCCGCTGACCACCGGGGACGCAGATTGGGTCTGTTGGCGGGGCTTGAACGGCGACGGCAGGAGCCAGACCAAGGGCATCCCTAAAGGCTGGTCCGACGGTCTGCCGGAGCTGTGGAACGTTAACTACCTGTGCCAGAATGCGTCCAGCGCGACGTGGTCCGCACCTGTGGTGCAGGGCAATCGGCTGATCGTGGTCGGACGGGACACTGGCAACGACCTCGTGTTCTGTCTCGATCCGGAGAAGGGGAGTCTGATCTGGAAGGCGTCCTTTCCTGCAGAAGCGAAGGCATCCTACGGAACCGGGGCGCGGGCGACCCCCAGGATCGATGGCGACCGGGTCTACACCTTCGGGCGCAGTGGCGATCTGGTGTGCTGGGGGCTGGAGAAAGGGGACAGGCTATGGCATCGGGCCGTTGCTGACGAGGGAGGGGTGGAGAGCCAGTGGGGGCACGCTTCGTCTCCGTTGGTGACCGATTCACTCGTAGTGGTGGCGGGAGGAGGCGGCGCCCGGACCATCGCTTACGACAAGCTGACGGGAGAGCTGGAGTGGAAGAGCGGGAACGGCAAGGCCGGGTACGCGGCGATCATGGAGATTGCTTTGGGCGACCGGAAGGCCGCTCTCAACTTCCATGGGAAGGGTCTTTGCGCCGTGGATCTGGTAGACGGTCGTGAGATCTGGGACACCCCGTGGGAGACCAGTTACGATGTCAACGCCACCACGCCGGTGATTGCAGGAGACAAAGTGTTCCTGACGTCAGGTTACGGGACCGGTTGCGGATTGCTTCAGGTCAGTTCTTCTTCTGCCGAGATGCTTTGGCGCTCTGATGCCATCGCGGCCCAGCACTCCGATCCGTTCATCATCGACGGGTACATCTACGGATATTCGGGTGACAGCTCACAGAACAGGGGGACCTTCATGTGTGTTGCACTCGAGACCGGCGAGGAGGTCTGGTCCACGAACGAGATGGGGTGGGGAACCTGTGCCCACGTGGATGATCACCTCCTGTGCCTGGACATCAAAGGCAACCTATACCTCATGCGTCCTGATCCGGAACGGTTTGTCAAGGTGGCCGAGATGCGGAAGGTCTTCGGCAAGCTCCGTGGGGCCGTCTGGACGGTGCCCGTGCTGGCCAATGGGAGGCTGTATCTGCGTTCAGGGCAGCGGCTCATTTGCTTCGCGGTCAGGGAAAGCCAGGACTGATCATGTGGGACGGGGCGCTCGCATTCTCACGGGCGTCCGGCAGACATCTGGCAGAAATGGTGGCTCAACAATGCGACACATGTGGATGGGAGTGGGAGTGCTCTGCTGTGCCTCGGTTGGTGCGTACGCCGGACGCGCTCCCGGCAGTGGTCTGTATGCGATCTGGTACGGAAAGAACCGAGACGTTCTCTTGGATCTGCCGTTCATCACCGGTGGGCAGGCGGTCACGCAATGGCGCACGATCGAACCCCGTCCCGAAGAGTACGATTTCTCGTCTTTGGACGTTCAGCTGCGACCGCTGCACGAGCGCGGGTACAAAGGGACGGTCCAGATCAATGGCAACCAGAAGCCTCTTTTCCTCTTCGAGCGTGTTCCGTGGCACCCGGAACGCTTTTCGGTTCAGATCCGGGACGAGGGCTCGCTGATGTTCTGGCACCCAGCCCACGTCAAAGCACATCAGGGGATGATCCGCGCCTTGGGGGCTTACTTGGCCCGGACGCCCTACCGGGACGCTGTTCTCGGAGTGCGTCTCAATTTCAATGCCTTTGGCACCGAGCACTGCCATCTGCGGGGAGGGGAAGCCCGATCCGCGGCCGTGTGGACGATTCCCAAAGGCGTTGCTTCCGGCACGGATTGGTCGAAAGAGGCGATTGCCGCTTACCAGGCGATGGTCTTCCGCGAGTACCTTGAGCACATCGTCCCTCACGCGCGCGTTTTCGTACGAAATGGGCTTCCGGAAGAGGTAGCGGCTCCCTACCGAAATGACTTCGAGAGCGGTCGACTGAGCTGGTTCCACACGTCGTCGGAGGCTGAGCCGCGGGCTCACAGCGAATGGCGGTACCGGCGCTTCCACGAAGACTGCCGGTCGGGCAAGACCACGGCCTATGCCGAACCGTGGGCGTCGGCCTGGGGAGACCACGGAGGGAAGACTGACGATCGAGCCTGCAGCCCGCCGCAATGGAACTACTGGCGACTACTCATCGATCTGCACAACGGCGTCTCGTTTGTCGCTATCTACGGCAGTGATCTCGAGGTTGCCAGAACGGGCCGATACCGGTACTGGAAGAAGGATCACTCGCACGATGACACGAAGGCCGGAACGGACTACCGGGGCGAATTCACCAGAGCCTTCGAGTTCGCGGCTCGGTATGCCGGGCACCACGCTTCACCCGCCGAGTCACCCGGTGCCTGGTGCGCATTCAGGGGGAACGATGTCATCCGCGAGGCCAACGGTGTCCCGGCCAAACGGCGCAAGCTCTCGTTCTACACCGGGGACTATGACTTTCTCATGCACCGCGTTCCCGGGGATGGCAGCGAGGGGCTGCAGACCACGGGCCCCGAGGAACAGCGTTTCGGGGCTTGGGCCCGACGCCTTCCGGTCGGGAAATCCATGGGCCTTCAGCTCGATGCGCAGTTCGCAGAGAGTCTGGCAGGGAAGCCGGCTGTTGTGGCCGTCACGTATCTGGATGACGCCACGGATGCCCGGGCCACCGTGAGCGTGGCTGGACAGGCGTTCGACATCACTCGGGAAGGGACCGGGCGCTGGTGCACGGCCGAGTTTGCCGTTCCTGCCCTGAGCGAGGGGACCATCGTCCTCAGAGCGCGGGACGCCTCGATCACGCTCCACATGGTCGAGGTGCGTCGTGGACAGTAGAACGTGTTAGATTGTGTGACCGATGTCCTCGGATCACGCTGTACCACCGGCGTGTGTCGCTGACCGCTGTTAAAGGAAAACTCCACGTGATCGTTCCGTACAATGAACTGAGCCCCGAGGCACTCAACGCCGTTATTGAGGAATTCGTAACCAGAGACGGGACGGAGCTGACCGACGCGCAGGCCAAGGTGGACCAGGTCAAGCGTCACCTGGAGAAGGGACGCGTGGTGATCACCTTTGATTCGGAAACGGGTACGTGCAATATCGTTCCTGCGGATTCGGCTTCGGGGTAAGGCGGGAGTTCGTGGTTCATCCGCTCTTTTCCCCCGACCATGGCCTCGCGCCATGGGGCCAGTCAATGCTACCCGTCCGCCGCCAGCAGGCAACCGCTCCCCGGATGGCTTGGAAGTCATGGTGGCGGAGGCGCGCGAGGGCAGGTTGAGGGAGGCGGCAGTAGGTTTGGGCGTGGAGGAAGACACGGTGGCAGTAGGCGGTGTGCAGGGCCTCGATGGTGTAGGGTACTGTAGTACATCTTAGAATCCCCATGCCCTTCAGGAGAGCACCACGGGACAAGCCCGTGGTCTCATGAAATCAGAAACTCAGATCCATCATCCCAGGTCGATTTCATGACGAGCGTCGTTTCCTCCAGTCGTCGCCTGGCCCAGGCCCTTGCGGCCTGGCACGCCGACTATCCCACGCTACTCCCCCGTCGTGGGCAGATACGTCGTCCTCCACCAACCAACGGCCTCCGGGACTGCAGGTCTATCCCGGCACCGGATCCCCCACCTACAGGACCACATCAAGGATCGTGACGCCTCCGGGGGTGACCTTGACCCGGAACGTCCGCTTTGTGCCATCGGTATCGCTGCCCATCCAGCCGACCTGGCCGCCCGGCGAGTCCATGAACTTGACCGGCAGGACAGGATACTTGCTGACACTGACGACGCTCTTGATGGGGGCTCGGGCAGTCACAGTCGCGTAGCCGTAGCTGTTCATCTCCGGATTCGAGACGTACAGCCTGTACCGTCCATCATCCATCTGCATGGGCACGATCGGCAGATTGCAGGTGAACAGACCGCTCCCGACTGTCTTGAGCAGCAACGCGCAAGCCTCGCGGAATCCGGCGGTTACCTTGCAGTAGGTCAGCGTCTCGACCAGCACACTGTTATGCTCCTCCGCATCGACCGGATTTCCCTGGAGATTCTCTGTGCCATCATCAGTCTCTGTCAGCGTCGTGATGGCATCCGTGTCCTCAATGCTGGCGTTGAACGAAAAGGCGCACATCGGGTAGTCTGAAAATGCGTCTTCGAAGTAAATGTCGGGACTGATGCCATAGTCTGCCGGAGCGAAATTCTCTACCGCGGCTGTGCAGACGACGGCACCACCCCTGTACGCGGCGATCGCACGTTTCTCGTCTTCTGACAGCAGGTCGAAATTGGGGATGAACAGGGGGCCTTCGGCACCGACCAGGTTTTCACTTCGCATGACTGCTCCGCACAGAGCCCCGCGTTCCGCCATGTCGTAGTAGAATCTGTGCGTCGTCCAGCGGCGTGTGCGGATGTAGGCGGGAAGTGTGTTGTACATGGCCGCGTCGGACCAGATCAGGGTCGGCGCGAGTACCTTCTGTACGCCTCCCACAAAGCCGATCTCAAAGCGTTCCTTCAGCCATTCCCATTCGTCAGCGCGTATGCCGTCGCCGAGACAGATCATTAACCCGTCAAGACTGCGCTTAAGAGCGTTGCCGGTATTGGTCATGAAGCTCAACAGTGTGTAGATGTCGCGCTCCAGCAGGCACGGAGCGTGATGGAGTACGTCCCATTCCTCAGTTGCATCCTTCACCCCGAGCAGACTCAGCAGCTTACCATCGGGGACAAACGCGGAGGTCAACGGGGCGAGCGCCATGTATCGGTGGAAGCGGTCGGGGCGGTCGGGGTGCTGCAGGCGCAGGCCAGTGGGGACGATGTTCGGCATCAGATAGTCCACCCCGGCCTGTACCAGCCGTTTCAGGTCGATGCCTTTGCAGTACAGCGTCTCAAACGGGTCTGTGCAGTACATCCCGAGAACGATCGTCTTCTTGCCGATCGCGTGGAGTCTGCCGCAGATCTTGCGCCAGAACTGTTCCCAACGCCAGGCGTTGAACGCGATCCACTCCTCCCGGCAGGTGCTCCAGATCCAGTCACCGCGCGTGTTCCGCATGGCCCGACTGTCATCGCTCAACCCGTCGCTGATCTCTGCGGGAACCTCCACGTCGGTGTGATCGGTGAACTGGCCAAACATGTCAGCGGAGAAATCTCCATGGTAGAGGGTCGATGGTGCAGGGCAGAAGTTGTCCGCCACCTGGAGACCGGCGAATCCGTAGTCTGTGAGTACTTCGCAGAGCCTATCGACGAAAAAGTCCTCGTAAAAGCTCCCGTCAGCCAGGCGTTTCAAGACGTTGTAGCCCCATTCGTTATCGCGTAGCGAGAACCTCACTTCGGGGTGTTCGGCGAGCCATTCATCGTGCCAGCGGTTGCCGAGGTCGACCCCCATGATGCCCAGGTAGGGCTCAACGCCCGCTCCGGTCAGATTCCCCATCAGTGTTCTGAGGTCGTAGTTGGTCCAGTCCTGGCGGCAGCGTTCGACATTGCGCGGGCTGCCGTAGTAGGAGCAGTTGTCCGGTGGGAGCGTGCGTTCAGTGTCCATGCCCGTATGCTGGTTCACGATATCGGGGTGGAACAGGAACGCAGACACGCCGTTTGGCGCGAAAGACATCCGCTCAAGCAGTTCCCCAACGCCCTTGTCCGCTGCCTCACGGTCAAAACCGATCATCGGCATCCAAACGTGGATCTCACCCGTCATAGCCGTCGCTCCCTGTTTGCGCACTCAACGCCTGCCAAGTCTCTCTCATACATCCGTATCCGGAACTCCGCAACCACGAGGCACCGATGTGTGGCGCGGAACAGTCTTGTGAGGCGAAGCCACCCTAACTCTTGATCCGGCCATGAATAGGGTTGCACACCGGGGTGTCAGGTCTCAGTGTTCAGGTGTCAGAATTCTGAGCCTGAAACCAGACACCTGACACCTGAAGCCTGATTTGGCCCGACGCACCATTGAATGTCGCCGGATCAGTAGACGTTGGAGAGAAAACGGCGGGGAAGGCGGCTGCCCGGCTTTCCACCGCGACGGTTTGCGCTACTTTCTCCAGACGTCTTGCGTGAACGACTCACGTTTGCCGAATGCACGACCGGATTTCTTTTGGCAAACGCCATCCCCCTTAACGCAGAGGAGTGGAACCAGCGTGAACGAACTCAAAATCGGCTGGGCGTCTCGTGACGTCTCGACAGACAAGCCTATCGACATTCCCGGACAGTTTCACATGCGCGTCTCACAGGGCGTGCTCGATCCGCTGACGGTCAATGCTCTGGTGGTCGACAACGGCGGGGACATCGCTGTCTTCCTCTCGGCGGATTTCGTCTCAATACGTCCCTACCTGCTTGAGGAGGTCCGCGCCAAAGTCACGGGCCTCGTGCCCGGCTTCCCGATCGCGAAGATCCTGATGAACTGCACGCACACTCACGAAGGCGCGAGTTACTACACAAGCACGTCGACGATGTCCACTCCCACCGAGGTCCCGCACGAGGGCATCGAGATCGCGTCCACTGACGAATACCGCGACTTCCTCTCCACCCAGACTGCTGAGGCGATCGCCGAGGCATTCAACAAACGTTCACCCGGCGGGATCGCCTACGGCTACGGCTACGCGGTCGTCGGACACAGCCGCCGTGTCGTCTACTTTGATGATCTCGCGAAGCGTCCCGGGGCTGCAGGACGCCCCGGCATGATCGTGGCAGGGCATGCGGCGATGTACGGCAATACGGACGACGACAACTTCAGCCATTACGAAGCCGGATCCGACCACATCATCAACCTGCTCTTCACCTTTGATGCGGACAATGAACTCACCGGCGCGCTGATTAACGTGCCGTGCCCGTCGCAGAACTCGGAGAGTGAATGGCGGCTCTCCGCCGACTACTGGCATGACGTGCGGGTCGCTATCCGCAAGAAGCATGGTGATATCTTCCTGCTTCCCCAGTGTGCCCCCGCCGGGGACCTGGCTCCGCGGATCCTCCACTACAAGAAAGCGCAGGAACGCCGTTTCCGCCTCAAGTACGGCACAGACAACCCGGATAACGTCCGCGAACTCTCCGCACGTAAGGACATCGCTGAACGTATCGCCGGTGCATTCGACGACGTGCTGAGCTGGGCCAGGAAGGACATCTGCACGGCACTGCCGGTCTCGCACGTGGTCGAGACTGTCGACCTGAGCCGTCGCGTCATTACGGACGAAGAATACGCGAACGAAGTCAGACAACTTGAGGACTTGAACAGGGTCGAGTTCGCGGCGGAAGGCACGCCGAAGGAACGGCTCATGCACGACTCGACCCTCGTCGCACGACGCAACCGCTGCAAGCGCATCCTCCAGCGCTACGACGAGCAGAAAACTCGGCCCAAGCTCCAAATGGAGTTGCACGTCATCCGCATCGGTGATGTCGCTTTTGCGTCCAACAGTTTCGAGCTCTACATGGACTACATGCACCGCATTCAAGCGCGCAGCCCGTTCTGCCAGACGTTCGTTGTTCAGCTCGCCGGAACACCGACCGCCTGCAGCGGGTATGTCGCGACCGAGCGCGGCGAATGGGGCAACGGATACAGCGCCAGCCTTTACTGCAACCAAGTCTCGTCCGAGGGCGGACAAGAACTCGTCGAGGCCACTGTACGGATACTGAAGCAGATTCATACATGAGAGGGAGATAGGCTGTGGGCTGAAGCCTAGAGCCTACAGCCTTCAGCCTAAGAAAGGGCGCCATCAATGACACAGGGACCATACAATGTCGAGGGGTTGCCGAGCGTTCGGGCCGGGGCCGCGCAGGTCGAGATCACGCCGCCTCTCGGCACGTCGCTTGCAGGCTACTTCACCGATCGCGTGAGTGATGCAGTGGCCGACCCGTTGTTCGCGCGTGTTGTGGTCATCGAGACCGGTGATGAACGCATGGCCCTCATCTCGTGCGACGTGATCTGTCTGACTCGGGAGACGGTGGATCCGGCGAAGGACCTGATCGCGCAACAGTGTGGGATCAGTCCCGAACGTGTCCTGATCTGCGCCACACATACGCACACCGGTCCGAACATGCGGTGCAAGGGCAAGCAGGTCATCCCGACCAACACCGATTGGCTTGACACCGTCCCCGGGTTGATTTCGGAAGCGGTCGAGGCTGCTTGCGCTGATATGTTTGACGCCGTGCTTGTGCCCGGACGTCAGTCTGAGAGCGCGTTTGGGAGCAACCGACTCGGTCGCCGGCGTGACGGGGCCGAAGTGTTCGGCAAGGATCAGACTATCGGGGCCGCGGGGCCAATCGATCCCGAAGTGCTTGCCCTGGCTGTGCGTGAGTACGACGGTACGGTCCGCGCGATGGTGGTCAATCACGCTATGCATGCGGATGCCACGGGCGGCACGCACATCTCGGCCGGCTGGCCGGGCAAGGTCGGGCGCACCGTTGCCGACGTCTACGGACCGCAGGCCGTGACTGTCTTCCTCAACGGATGCTGTGGTGACATCAATCACCATCACTGGGTGCCGAAGCGCGTTTCCTCGAAGGGCCAACTGCGCACCGACCAGATGGGACGCGGCATGGCTGGTCTTGCCGTCAATGCAGTGGAGATGGCGGAGCCGGTCGAAGAGGCAGCCATTGCCGGGCGTTTGCGCCGGCCGCTGATCCCCTGGTACACGCGAGATGACGCCATGCGCGCCGAAGTCGAGGTTTTGCGTGCTCAAGCGGAGATCAGCCCCAAGGATTCAATGGTCATCGATCGTTTCGATGAATGGCCCTACGATGGACAGATGGCTGAAGTGACCGTGCAGGCGATCCGGCTCGGCGACATGCTCTTCATCGGGCTTCCCGGCGAGATCTTCACGAAGTGGGGGTTGGAGATCAAGCATTGGTCTCCGGCTCAGTTCACGTTCGTCGCGGAGTTGGCCAATGACTGGTTTGGGTACATCCCCACCAGTGATCAGGCATACCGAGGCGCGTACGGAGCCAAGCCCATCTTGTCACGGCGCCTCGACGCTGATGGGGGGCGACAGATGACCGATGCGGTTCAGATCATGATGTGGGACCTCTGGGAAGGGCGGCCCTGAACCCCTTCTTCCGCATCACTGTGCTCAGGATCGGCAGGACTATAAGCGAGTGGTGGCAACTGAAGTCCCTAACCACATCCAAGTGCCTGGCAATCGCGTCAGTCCTTTCCTGTTCCGCCGTGTTCGGCCAGCCGAGGTCGGCGCCGGTGGCACATCCGGTGATGCCGATCAGGACCATGGACGGTGAGGCGCTTGCTTCGCTGAAGGCCAAAGTCGACCCGTTGCTGGCACGCGACATGGCGTCCCTGGTGGACTTGGTGCCACGGAAGAACGGCATCAGCGACTGCGGCTGCCCCAATTGCGATCAGGGATCGCGAGACAACCAGATTGTGTGGAACGGCATCGGCGATCCCCACAGTGGGCACTGCCGGTTCTGTAATCACCGGTATCCGTCGGACGAATACTCGATGGACCACATCCTGAATGTCCCCAATCGGCGTGGTGAACAGGAACAGTGGCGCTACTACGAGGGTACCGGCGGCAAGCGCCATTTCTTCGCCGCCAGAGTGCGCTACTGGCGCAAGTGGTATCTCGCCAGGTTGACCCAGGACATTGCCGATCTCTACGCCGCCACCGGTGACGACCGGTACGCCGATGCCGCGGCCGAGCTTCTCTACCGACTCTCCCAGCGCCATGCGGGCTGGGTGGTGGCAAACCGGCACTCTCCCCTGCCTGACGCTGCTCCACCATACCCGAAGGGTGGGAGCATCTGGCACCACTGGCATTACCGCGACATGGAGCCGAGCGTGGCCTACGCCTACGACCGGCTGTATGAGAGCGGCGCACTGGAACGCCTCGGCCAACGCGAAGGCGTGGATGTGAAACGGGCCATCGAGCAGGATATGCTCTACCCTTCCGTCGCGTTCGCCCGCAGCTTCGAGGAGCGCTGGGACAACGCCTCACCGGCGCTGTATCGCGGTCTGGTGCTGTACGGGCGCATCCTCAGCGAACCGGATTTCGTCCACGACGGCATCAATCGAGCGGCCTCCCTCCTGCGCAAGAAATACCTGTTCGACGGCATGTGGCGGGAGACCACCGTGTCGTATCACCTGATGACGACCAGCTCGATGCGGAAGACGTTCGAGCTCGCCCGGGGCTACACCGATGCACCGGGGTATGTGCACCCGCAGACCGGCAAGCGTTTCGACGATTTCGACGCGGTCCGCGACATACCATTCCTCCAGAAGGCGGTCAATGTCGCGGATGCTCTGGTTTTCCCCAACGGTCGTATCGTGCCGGTCAACGACGCGTGGGCTCGCACTGTACTCACGCCTCCGGAATGCAACGGCCCGGTATTGCTGCCCGCGATGGGACACGTGCGCCTCGCCCGCCGGACCGACCGCAACGCCATTCAGGCCCATCTGCACTTCGGCCCCAGCTACGGGCATCGCAACTACGACAGTCTGAGCCTGATCCTGTGGGCTAAGAGCCGTGAACTGCTGTCGGACATCGGCTATTCGCACACGGCTTGGCGCATGTGGACTATCCGCACCGCGTCGCACAACACGGTCATGGTCGATGGTTGGGACCAAGTCTCACAGCCGGCCTCAAATCTGCAGCTCTACGCGCCGCTTTCGGAGAACCTGCAGGTTGTCGAGGCTGAATCCCGGGCGGCGTACCCCGGCACGGTGACCGACTACCGGAGGCGCCTTGTGCTGGTCGGCGTCTCTGAGGTCGACGCCTATGTGGTGGACATCTTCCGTGTAGCAGGTGGGCGGCAACATGACTGGATCCTGCATGGCAGCGCCAACCATGACCAGACAGCCACGCTGAGCCTGCCGCTTGCCCCGCTTGCCGGAACCATGCTGGGCTCCGGCGCGCAGTTCCGTCTGCCGCGCACCGAACACGATACGGGTGAGTTCTCAGGTCCCGGCATCGACAGCCACCCAGCGGGAGGCAAGCGCTGGTATCGGCTGCGAGGCGTTGGCTACGCGTTCATGCAGCGTGTTGGGAAAGCCCAGACCGATGAGGCCTGGTCGGTTGCGTTCGACCCCGCTGACGACTCGGACACTCACCTGCGCACCACTGTTCTCGGCCAGCCCGACACGACCGTCTATCAGATCAGTTCCCCTTCGATCCGCCGGGCCAATGAGAACGATGCTGAGTTGAGCAAATACTCCATGCCCGGCGTCTTGGTGCGCCGACGTGCTGACGCAGGATTGACTTCCGTGTTTGCAGCCGTGCACGGACCTTGGCGCAAGAAGCGATTCGTGACCTCCGTGCGTTCCCTGTTGCCGACAGCCCCTGGCGATCAGTCGGCGCCGGTGGCTTTGGAGGTGACGCATACAGAGGGCGTCGATTATGTGTTGTGCACCCCGGCGGGGACGGAGGCAACGATGGAAGTGCAACTCCCCGACGGTCCTCTCAGATGTGACGGCACGATGGGGTTCCTGCGAGTACAGAACGGTCGGGTGGCCGCAGCCGGCGTGCTGGACGGTACCATGCTCACGTACGGCGATCTTGCATTGACCGTGCCATACCCCACAATCGCCGGCCGGATCACGGGGGTGGAGGTCGACGAAGCCCGCGGTAGATATGCCTTCGCTGTGGACCGCGAGCTGCCGCCCGCCCAAGCGTTGGTGGGGCGTTGTGTGGTCGTGACCCACGGCGATGGGCGCACCCACGGTTACGAGATATCAGGGGCAGACCGTGCGGGGCAGAAGAACCTACTTTACCTGGCCGCTGATCCGGGCTTCAGGCTGAAGACTGACGGACAGACGCAGTTCGTCTACTTCCCGCAGGCCAGCATTGCCGGTGGCAACAGCTTCCGCATCAGCAGCATGGCGACCCACAAGCTGGGTCGATAGGAGTGGCGGGGCAGGGCGTTCACGTTCATCCGCGTCGCGTTCCTGACTTGGACCGCTACTTGAGGGTCAGCGTGTACTTGTAGCAGTCGGCGGTCCAGAACTCCTTGCAGGGAAAGACATCCTTGTTCGGTCCCTTCATCAATGCCCTCTCACCGATGCGAGTGAGAAACAGCTCGAAGCAACGCGTGCGTCTGTTCTCGATCAGAGAAAAATTACTCAGTTGCAGATCCTTGCTGTCCGGAGGCAGGCAGTCATCGATAACGGTCGCCGTGTTGCGCTTGAGTGCGGGAACGTCTTCGTCGATCTCGGCGATGACCAGTGGATACCGAGGGGCGTTGCCCTGGGGCGGCTCTGGGCAGATATTGCCGACCCAGTACAGCTTTCCGGTTGCGCTGCTTCGGAGCACTCGGTGGTAGCTGGACGGCGAGTAGAACCGGGTCCCGTCGTCGTACTTCAGTTCCCGGACCTTGCTCAGTGTCATGCCTCCGTCGCTCGACACGGCGTACCATTTGCGCCCGGGCGTCTCAGCCGTTCCCGTTCCGCGGCAGACGACCAGTATTCGCCCGTCACGCAGTTCAGCAATCGCCGCTTCCATGAACCCTCTGCGCACAACCGACCTCGGCAGCCAGACACAGTTGCCACGTTTCCAGTCGTAGAGGCGCTTCTGCTTGTCCCAGCGCCCCACAAAGCAGGCTATGCCCAGGTCACGGCAATGGGCGGGTTTGTCGTAGGAGCCGTACTTCCCACCCGGGTCCGGGTCACCCTCACCCTCGGGAATCTTCACTCCGACGGTAGCGACGACAATTGTGCCGTTGCTGTGCAGCATGGTACAGCCTGCGTGGACAGTCGTCAGATTCTTCTCCAGGAAGCTCGCATCATAGGGGGTCTCGAAGTCGTATACAGGGCCGGGCTCATACCGCAGTTGCCGGGGGCGCGCCCAGGTGCGGGCGTCGTCTTCCGAGAGCCGGTACCAGGCATGGTTGTAGTATCGGTGCTTTCCGGGGGCTGTTTTCAGCGTTGTTATGCTCCACCAGACCGATACGTGTAGTCCCGCCACAGGGTCATAGAGCACCCGTTCGTTGTTCCCCCAGCGAGGATTGCATCCCGTAGGAAGAAACTCTGTTTCTTGCGACGGCTGCAACATGGACCACGTGCGTCCGTCGTCCGTCGACTCACGCTCCTCGGGGTTCTTCGGCGCATGTCCGCCACTCTTCGTTGTGTGAATCTCGACCAATCGACTCTTGGTGTAGTAGGACTTCACTTCCGCGGCCGCCCCGGGCGCCGGGTGTTTAACATAGACCGCCTTCGACACGTCAATCACGGGTGAATTCTCCCCTCGGATGGTGCCGGGATCGGCGTGTATTGCAGGCGGAAGAGCCGTGACGAGAAGCAAACCCGCCAAGCGACTGCAGTTTCGGTGAAGTGTTACGGCGTTCGCCATGGTCGGTCTGCTCCGGTAGTGCTCTGTTCCGCCTGGTACCTGAGGACGTAGGCCCAGAAGCTGCGTGCTCTCTGTATGCTCAGTAGAGTGCAGCCTTATCATACTGATGGGAGCATTGGCCATCAATGTAGCGCCTACCTACGGCACTAGGTTTCCCTACTTGTGTCAAGAGGCGATGATCCCGTGAACGCCTGCTCGGCCAGTTCCGTGCCCTCGGTCAGGGTCACAAGCCCCCAAAGCCTTGACGCATCTCTGGTGAGCGCCGAGATTGATGAGTGGTTACCCGTCAGCATCGAGGGAGAGGCGCGTACGAAGCGCCCGCACGAAAGGGTACGTTGTGTCGACCGAAGCAGACGTGATCGGTTTTCGAACCGACGTGAAGACACTGCACAGGTTCTCATTAGTACATCGATCTGGACCGTGTCCCTGCCAAGGAGATGTAATCGATGGATTCAAGAGAGCGCACGTCCAAGGCCGTATCGTTTGGGAATCCTGACAGAATTCCCGTCTCGCCGTCGGTGACCGCTCAGCACTGGCTGTCCCATAGTGAGCAGGAATGCGACCAGCTTGCCGACTATCTCAACGGTCTCCCGATTGACTGTCCTCCAGTCATTTGCAGAGACGAGAAGGCGCTGCGTCGAGGCCATGGCGCGCCGACTTGGAGAGACTCCTGGGGCTGCACGTGGGAGGAGGGCCTTCCCGGAGAATTTGGCACGGTCATCGACCACCCGCTCGCCGATTGGAGTCGAATTGAGCATTACACGTTTCCCGACCTCATGCCGAGCTTTGGCCTTGCCACGGGGGGCTGTCCCAAACTCTACCAGGTAATTGGTGGGGCCGACCGCTATGGCGTCTTGTGGTATCAGCTGCAGTTCCTGCGCGGCTACGAAGGCATCATGATGGATCTAGCGGCAACTCCGGAGCGTGCCTGCTGGCTGCTGGACAGGGTTCTCGAGAAGCGCATCGCTTACCTGAGAAGAGCGCTGGAGCTCAGGCCAGGCAGCGATGCTGTCTTCTTCGGGGACTGCTGGGGGGAACAGAACGGACTAATGATCAGCCCCGGGCAGTGGCGGAACGTCTTCAAACCGGCCTACAAGCGGCTGTTCGATATCGTTCACGACGCTGCGAAGAAGGTCTATTTTCAGACCGACGGCTGTACCTTTGACATTATCGAAGATCTGCTTGAGATAGGCGTGGATATCCTGCGCGTCTCCGTGGGCATGATGGATATTCCGGCCCTGGGCAGGATGATCGGCGGGCGGGCTTGTCTCTTTGCTGATCCATGTCGGCAGCACGTCCTGCCACGAGGAACTCCCGCTGAAGTCCGGGCCCATATCCGTGCCATCATCGACGCCTTTTCGACCCCTTCCGGAGGACTCATCGGCGGGCTGTCCATTGAGGAAGACGTCCCGTTGGCGAATGTCAGAGCGGCCATGGATACCTATCTCGAATATGGGCAGAGGAGACGGATGGGTGCTTCCGCATCTACGCATCATGCCGCGCCTTGGGCGGGAGCGATTGGTCTGCGCCCAGAGCGCTCTCGGCGGACGATGCCGACGCCCTTCGTCCATGCCTCGCACCTGTGATGGGCGGCTGGCTGATCGCCTGGGACCGCTATGCCGATGGCCAATATGCAATCCAGCACTGCGTATTCGACGGCAAGAACGGTCCCGACGTCAGCACCTTGAGATCTACTTACAACTCAGGCAGAAAGAGGAGTTTGAGGTAGACCGCGAAGCGTGTGATGTTCTCAAAGGGCGGAAAGAGCATATCGGGGATGACGGCATTCTCCTGTGCACGCTGCAGGGCGGCCCCCTCGGTTCGTTGATCCGCACTCACGCCGGCGTGGAGAACACGGCGTTCCTGGCGTTCGATGCCCCCGAGCTCTTCAGGGAATACACCCCGGCGCTACGGGACAATCATCTGCGCCGACTCAAGGTCGCGATTGGCTGTTGCATGGACGGTGTGATCAACGTGAGTTCGATGTTGTTCAGAGGAGATTCAGATGAGGATACACATTCTTGGGAATGGTGGCGAGAAGGCTACAACGGGGAGATCATATGCCCTGATGAACTGACGACAATTGAGCTGTAGGGTGTAGGTCATGGCCAATTGCTCGAGAAGGAGGGGGGGCCTTCGACGATGCGGGGCGGGCAGCCTGTACGCAGCTTCACTACGAGACGAAGACATGAAACACCGAGACAAAGCGGCGACTGCCAATCAGCAGTTGTGGGAAGATGAAGTGCGGAAGGGATGTGGCTACACCATCCCTTGGCTGGAACTGGATGTTCCACTTCTTCGGCAGTATGCGGTTGGCGAAATGGCGTTCCTGCCGGAACCCCAGGCCTGCATCTTCCCTGCCTGCGTCCTCGCAGAGTGCGAAGGCAAGGATGTGCTGTGCCTGGCGTCCGGGGGCGGCCAGCAGTCCGCCGTGTTCAGTCTCCTCGGCGCACGCGTCACAGTCGTGGATTTTGTGGAAGGCCAACTCGAAGGAGACCGCAGAGCAGCGGCACACTATGGTTACGATGTGACGACACTTCAGGCGGACATGCGTGATCTGTCGTGCCTGGACGATGGTGCGTTCGACCTCGTTTTTCAGGCTCCCTCAATGTGCTACATCCCCGACATCCGCAGCGTGTATTCTGAAGCAGCGAGGGTGCTGCGGCCACATGGAATCTATCGGTTTCTCATTGGGAACCCGGCGACATTCGCCGTGGCCTGGGACGGAGAGCAGTACGGCATCACATCCCCCTACGGTGAGAGGGTCAAGAGCCGAGCCGACGGCGGCATCGAGTACCGCCACTACATGGATGACATCTTCAATGGCCTGCTGGACGCGGGATTCTCGATCCAGCGTGTTCATGAGACACCGTATTCTCGACAGCAAGACGCCACTGCGCCGCCGGGGAGTTGGAGTCACGAAAGAGCGTACGTGGCGGGCGGGTTTGCCATAGTAGCCAGGAAAGAGCAACAGACCCCGTGATCGTTTGCCCGACGAGCGTACCCGCCGGCGGATCAAGAACGTCGACTGAGGGCAACATGAACGAGATACCTACGACAACCAATTCGTGACCGAGGGGCAAGGAGTCAAGCTGGACGACAGCCTGATCCTGCACCTGACGAAGGAGACCAGGTGATGGAGCAGGCGCAAGTATTGCCGACATTTGGCTGTCGCAAGGAAGTCCTGCTCAGTGAGACTGGCGGAGATCGGGCTACCGCCTACACGATGAGCAACAAGATTCTGCACGTCCGTGACAAGCTGCTCTGCTCTTGGCTGGACAGCCGGCGGCTGAACCACTGGGCTATCGTCAATCCGGTGAACGGATCTGTCGAGCAGCGAGGGACGTTTCCCGGGCAGATGGCGGACAATCATTGCGGAATGGCGCTGGCAGTGATGAGCGACGGGACCATTCACGCGCTCTCCGGGGCGCATCACGGAGGATTCGCTCACTACGGCCTGGCGACCGGGAGCAATTGGTCTGAATGGCAACGCTTGGGCATGGTGGGGCGGAGAGCGACCTATCCCAGTTTGGCCGTAGATCCTGACGACACACTGCATTTTTGCTACCGTAGCAGCTGTAGTGGTGGTTGGGAGCTTCTGTACCAGCGTCTCTCCAAAGGCGGCGTATGGACGCAGCCCGTGCCGCTCGTGCGTAACAGCTATCCGGGATATATCTACTGGACAAACAGCCTCACGACCGGGCCGGACGGCCGTCTGCATCTCTTCTTTCAGAACCCGTTCAAGCCGTCGGCAAAGACGAGGTACTACGGAGCTGGTTATCTCGTCTCGGCGGATGGCGGACGTTCGTGGCGTCAGCAGGACGACGGGGCGCCAATTGAGCCGCCAATCGAGGTCCTCGCAGCTCACCGCATTGAAGGGAAGGAGATCAACGAGGCGCATATTGTTGAGGAACTCGTGCCTGACAGCTTTCGTCTCAGCCACTACTACCATGGCATTCACCTATCCAACTCGGCTGTCGACGGAAAGGGCCGGCCCTGGGTGGTACTTCATCGCGTACAGAAGGAAGCCACGCTCTACCATCTGGAAGATGGCGAATGGGTGGGATGCGAACTGCTGCCAATCGTTCAGGGCATCCTCCCCAGGTGGCGTATTCACACCCAGTCCAGCCTGGTGGTCAGTGCCGACAGCACTGCCCATCTGGCTCTTGTGGTGGCGCCGGGGGACAAGCCGGGCTGGGGACCGAGTGAAGCAGAGATCATCAGACTGCAGCTCAAGATCGACGGACGTGTGCGGAAAATCGGCCTGGTCGACAGGCCTAACCCCCAAAGAGCGCGCTGGTTGCCCAGCCTGGAGCACCGCGTCCTCAACGCCGGGTCGAGCGAATCTGCTCTGCTGTTCACCGATGGCATCAATGCCGGGGGCGCCGCTGCCAATCAGAACGATGTGAGCACGAAGGTCCGCATCCAGTTGTGGTAACCAGACCCCGTCCAGGAAGGTGTCACGGCCGCGCGCTAGTTCATTTTGAGGTCAGATTGTGCACGTTCCGGACGACGGTGCTGTCGGAGCATCGAGGATATCACCGATTGCTGGGAGGCCCGTACAGCGGAAGGCGGAATGGACCTCGATCAAATGTTCGGCGACATCCTGCGCCAGGTTGCGGGCGACCTATGGGAGGACGATCGTGAGGCAACATCACCCGGCTGGAACGAACACGTCCATCCGGGCCACCCAGATTTCGAGTACGTTGACGACCCACAAGATGACCTCGCATGCAACCATGGCCTGCGGATGCTCGCCGGGTGGTACTGGCGGATGCTGTGCCGGAAGCAAGACGCTGGCTACCGTCACCTCATGAATCTCGGGGGATCGGACCGGGTCGGGATGGGGTGGTTCCTCGACTGGCTGGGGCAACGCCAGCACTTCAGCGTGCGGGACCTGCTCAAGGACGTGTTCTCAGATTTGGTCTTCGCCCAGCACATGCGAGTGGCCATCTCTCGTTTCGACGGCAGAGCACAGCGTCTTCGGTTCGTCCTCGGAGACAGCGGCATCGAACCGGTGAAGAAAGTAGGCACGAAACTGGGGGAGCTGGCTCTGCCATGGATGCCGGACCGTCTGGACACGTTGGTCGAGCTTCTCTCCGATATAGACGTTCTCGATCTTGCAGACGACGGAACGGTGTCGCTGGGGAAGAGAGCGGGTGAGGTCTCAATGGAGGACGCTTGAGTCCACTGGGCCGTGTAGTTCCGGGTAGAAAGCGTTCCGGCATACGACCAGGGTGTCACAGATCGAAACCAGAGCATCTGGCCATCCGGATGACCATCGGCATGGGGGACAAGGCTGGCGACCGCCAGGAGCCGTCACAATGCGTCGTGCGCGACGTCCCGGTTTCGTCCCCATGCGATTCCCCCTTCCTTCCCAGATCATCGCAACCACCTTCGGGCAGCATCCGAGTCCGCCTCCGTTTGACTCTAGATAAGCTCTAGCTGCGGCGCGTGCCGGAATCAACCCACCCCAGCAATAGCCCAACTCCGTCCGCTCAGGGCTTTGCGTGCCTTGATCGTCGGTTGCCTTCGCGGGCGGCGTTAGAGGCCACTGCCAAGTCCGTGATTCTGTGCCCGAAAGCAGGATGGCGAACGTCCCCCGTAACCGGTGTCCGACGACTCGCGGGCAAGTCGACACGAATCGCCTAACGAGAGCACAGCCCGAAGCACTCTCAAGCGCCCCACGACCTCTCACCGTGACCTTCTATGGTGACACGAAGTTGGGGAAAATATGGGGAAGTCCGAAAGTGACTGGCGCACTCGAAAGGCACAACATGCTGTCAATAAGCATGTTGATGTCGAGTGGAAAGAGGGGTAAATGGTACCGGAGGTGGGACTCGCGTTCGTGCTAATAATGCACCATGCGGTGCCAAATCAGCACCACATTCGGTTGCTTCTCGTTCCTGACAGCCTATCTTGGCCATAGCCAGCTAAATATGGTGTCTTTTTTGGGCATTGTCCATCTTAATATTTCGCATCGCTTTGCGCGATGGTCTATACTCCTGGCAACCCCAACCGGGAGGTCGTCATGGCGAAGCGATACAAGGTGCAACTCAGCGAGAAGGAACGCGCGGAACTCAAACAGCTCACAAGGAGGAACAAGACCGGCGCGAAGACGTTCGTCCATGCCCGCACACTGCTACTGTGTGACTGCGGCCCAGATGGTCCGGCGTGGCCTAATACCCGCGTTGCCGAAGCCCTTGGGGTAACGTCTCGGACCGTTGAGAAGACGAAGCGGCGCCTGTCCGAAGGTGGCATGCCTGCGGCGCTCTACCGGAAGAAGCGTGAGACGCCGCCCAGAGAATCGATCTTCGACGGATGGAAGGAGGCAAACCTCATCGCGTTGGCCCGCTCAGCGCCTCCGGAAGGGCGAAAACGCTGGACATTGCGACTGCTGGCCAAATATCTGGTTCAGGAAGAGGGCTTTGACCACATTTCCAAGTCGTCTGTCCAGAACGCGCTCAAGAAAGCGAACCTAAGCCTAACTTGAGGAAATGCCGGAAGATCCCGCCTACGGGAATTGCAGCGTTCATAGCCAGCATGGAGGACGTGCTTTCTGTCTATCAGCTTCTGCATGATCCGGCCTACCCTCAGGTCCGTATGGACGAATCCTGCAAGCAACTGGTGGACGAAGTGCGAGTCCCAGAACGAGAACACACACCAAGGGGACCTCTACGACACTGCTTGCTGATGTGTGACCGCATCTGAGTGACCACAGATGCTGGACCACCGGTGTCTCACCGTCTAGGTCGTGAAAGGGACTGCCATGGCGAAGAGCAAACTCGCGGTCGGCGGCGTTTACCAGAAGAAGGCTGGCGGGAATTACTTCTTCCGTTACCAGGAGGATGGCAAGCGGAAGGCCTTCAACCTGAAGACACGCAACAAGGAAGAGGCGATCGAGAAGGCCCAAAGCATGGTGCCCGTCCTCACGGCATCCTCCGTGGAGGTGGTGGCGGCTCACGTGACCCATGCGAAGAGCTTGAGGAAGCAAGCAAGGAAACTCGAGCTGACCGAGGCCTGGCCGGTCTACGACAAACACCCCAACAGGGCCAATCCGGCCACCGTCAACATCTACCTGCGCTACAAATCGTACTTCGCGCAGTTCGTGTCTTGGGCAACCGGCAAAGGGCATCACTACCTTGACGAGATCACGGATACCGTTGTTACCGATTACGTCGAGTTCCTGAAGAGCACTGGGATCGGCGTCGATACCCACAACAAACGGATCGCGAGGGTGTCCCACGTGTTCCGGACGCTGGCGGAATACACACGGGACAGCACGTCGGACTGGACCAACCGAAGTTTCCGGCGCAGAGCCCGAGAAGAGATCGGCATCACGGCCCGGCGCCTCCCGTTCACCAAGGAACAGGAGGAGCAGTTGTTTGCGGCACTGGAAGATCCCAAGAGACGGTGCAAAAACAGGGTCGAGCTCAGGATCATGTTCTATCTGGGCGCATTCACCGGCCAACGGCTGAAGGACTGCGCGCTGCTACAGTGGCACAAAGTTGACCTGCCACGTCAGCGGATCAAGATCGCCCAGTTCAAGACGGGCAAAGAGGTCACGATCCCGATTGCGCCGCAGTTGTCAAGTGTTCTGCATGAGGCGGCGGAATGGAAGGTGGACAGCTATGTCCTCCCCAATGTTGCCCAACGGTACCTCAGGAAAGGCAAGGACGGTCGGGATACAGGTGCTGGGTTCATCAACATCGATGTGATGCGAGTGATTCGATGGATCGGCCTCGAGCCCAATGTGGAAGTGCCAGGGCGGAAGCGAGCCGTGTCCGTCTACGGGTTCCACAGCTTGCGCCACAGCTTTGTCTCGTTCTGCATCGACAACAACATCCCCAAGGCAGTGGCCGTGTCGATCCTGGGAGCCGACTCCGACATCATCGATCAGTACTACACCCACATCGGTGCCGACGCCCAGGAGCGGGCCATCCAACTCATCAGCGGCAATGGCTCTTCGATCAGCCAACGCTACGAAATGGCCCTGGAGTACCTGGACGGTCTCGCGGAGAAGAGCCCCGAAACGGAGAGGATCGAGAGCATTCTGCGCGGCGATGACACAGCGAACCAGGAAGAGGGTGCCCGTTAGGCTGGCCACCGGCGCCATGCCGGTGGCCTTCATCGTCGGTCCTGTCAACTCACAGTCGATAGAAGGCGTGTCTGGTTCTGCGTCATCGTTCCGTCAAGAAGGGCAAGTCAGCGTGGGGCGCTGCGAGCCTGGACCCCAGATTCTGAGAGGTGTCTGCGGGACACTGAAGCTCAGATTCCGTACTCAGGACTCACTGTCCAGCCCAGAGAATCCCAGAGTATATACAGGCCTGTCATTTCTGACACATGTTGGTCCGTCCCCATCGGTTTGCTGCCGCCAAGCGGAGCCACATCAACCAGCCAACGGTTGGCCCAGATGGCTGACGTAGCAACTGGCCTAGGACGGCGCCAAGGCCGGGGTCACGTATCACCGTACGCTATGCCAATCTGACACGCAAATCGACACGCGAACTCGCCCGTCTGCCCAGGAAAAAGAGCCTGCTTTCTGTCGAGACGGGGACCTCCGCCGGAGTGCATTCTTGCTCGTTGTTTGAGCCAGGTTCCCGCGACGAGGCACGTCACCCCAACGTGCTATGAAAGCGGCCGGCGAGGCGGCGCTGCGACACTCCGAGAAGATCCTCATCCCTCCTCAGGTGGTGACCTGAGGAGGCGGTAGCAGAACGGTGCCCTGACAGGAAGAGGCCGGGAGGGATCATGTCCTGTCGTCACATCAACACCACGAGGAACCAAATCGAAGACGAGGAGCGAACGGACGCTGATGATAGCCGGTTCAGGACCTCAGGGACCTGCGCGGTAGCGGCAGCAACTCAGCCATAGTTGCTGTCCCGTTTGGGAAGATCGGGGAGACGCTGGCCAACGGTAGACGCTTCATTCCCGTTGCCCGACTCCACACGGAGCGACGCTTCGATACGCATGCAGGTTGCGTGTGCACCAAGACCCGTGCATGATGTCCCCGGCACAGCGACAGTCATCTCCACGTATGGCCGACGACCTGCCTCCCAGTGCTGTCACATCGTCGCGGGAAGTGGCCACGCACTTGCTTGATGCACGGTCAGCAACGTTCACCGTGACTCGTGTCAGTTAGGGTGCGCAACGTCAGCCCCTTGACGTTTTTTTTCGGGGTCGACGTTGCATTCTCTGTCGAGGGGCTCTACTGGTACTCTTAACAGCTGCTTGGCGGCCTCGTCCTACTCGTTTAGGTCCACGCCTGAGCACTGTGTACAACTCAGAAGACCGAATGCGCCCGTAAAACACGACTAGCCACGGGGAAAGGCTAGAGTAACAGGGGCGCGTGGAGTAGCCAGGTCTAGCGATCGACGGATTGTCCGAGACTTGGCCACTCCAAACAGCAGCTCGCAGGCGCTATAGAGCCTGACCTTTGCTGCTCCAAACGGAGTCTCGCCTCTGGAGACCCCACAGGCCCTGCCCCCAGCGGTGGGTGCCTCCCTCAGATGTGTCGCAGTTGACGAACCCGACACCTTCCCTCAAGCAGCATCTAGCTAGGTAGTTTTCTATCTGCCCCCGCTGCCTCCCGACCCTCTCCGCCTGTGCTTGCCGACGACCGGGCAAGCACACTCAGGCCACGTGTTGAGTATTCGGTCGCTCGCCTTCAGGAAAATGAGTTATTTATCAAGTACGGAGAGAAGATAATGAAACCAAATATGCACGACGGACCAGCCGACGAGCGAGTGCTTACCGCGCTCTCGTCTCCTGAGTTCCCTGACAACTTCGTCCGCGACTCTGAGGCAGAGAACCGGAAAGTAAGGGACGAGAGAGATTCCATTCTCATTCACAGCTATCTGAACTCGTCCTTCATCTGGAATCTGCTGCCAGGTGCTCACCAAGAGAAGGGCGGCGCTCTGAGCGTCTGCGTCCCTGTCTTGTTGGGCGGGGAGCGACACGTCGGCACGGTCATCATTCAGAGGGCGACAGGCAACGGCCCTTCTCGCTTCCCAACCAGCGATTCGCGGTGGAAGATCACCAAAGTGGAGGGCTTCTATGGCGTTCCCGCAGAGGCCTACCAGGCACTGCGTGGGCTGCCGTTATCCCGGCTCTGCGGATTGAGCCAGAGGGCGGGAGGCCTGGGGCGAGTCTGCCGTGTGTGCGGGAATAGTCCGGCACCGTATTCACCGTTGACTCTTTCTGGTGGGCGCCTTTCCCTCAGAGACTATGATCTGGCGGGGGCCAAGGGGCAGTCCCTGGAAGAGAAGCGCCGGGGCCTCTGGCCCAAGCCTGTGGACGAGCTCGATTGGATCGACTCGCTCCTTCGGGAGTACGTGCATCGCAACGCGAGGAACCTGGACATCATGTGCGCCGAGTTCACACACTTTTACGGTGAGTGCTGGCCACCAGTGATCGTTTTCAGAGACGAACACGGGGACGCGGTTCAGTTCGCGATCACCCTGTTCGACCCCGGAACTCAGAAGAAGCTCGTGTTCCCATGCACAGCATGGCTTGAGAAAGGAAATCCCCACGCCGTCACGTACTGTGTCCCTCACCCAGAGCAACAGCCTCTGCTCAACCTGGACAAGCTGTCTGATGACATGGATGCGGCCGTCATCCTTACCGACTCCGTTGGATTCGCCGCTATCAATCAGTCCAAGTTGGGACGTCTGGGCATCATCTGTACCAGTTTCATGGGCGATGTCGATTCCTTGGACCATACGGACTTCAGTCCGTTGGCTGGACGAACGGTCCACCTGCTGACCATGAACCACTCCGGCCTAACGTTGCCGGAGCAGTACATGCGGACCGAGAAGATCCGTAGCCATCTCGAAGACGAGTGCGAGCTGAAGATGGACCTCAAGTTCCTACAGGTTGATGTCGAGTATCCCCGCGACAACAACCACTACAACACGTTGAGCGAGTTCGTCGCGCACCGAAGCAGGTTCAGGCCGAAGATCCACGAGAGGCCCGGAAGTATCCAGGTCATGGCACGCGAAGAGTATCTGCAGAACCTGAACAGGGCGGCGGGCATCATCGCCGGAGTTCCCTATGTCGTGAGTGAGCAGGACACACCCAATCAGCCGGAGGACGCGGAAGGCGATGGCAAACCTCGTTGGCTCCTCCGGTCGGTCATCGAGGCGGGTGGCCTGACCTTCATCTACGGGGCTCCCGGCTGTGGGAAGACGTCTTTGACGGCAAGCATCTGCGCTGCCTTTGTGGCAGGGAAGGACTTCTTGCCGGGTCGTCTATGGACGGTACCAAAGTTCATCAAGGACGACAGAGAAAGGCCGCCTCTATGCATCTACTTCGACGCAGAGACAAGTGCCCAGATCCGCTACAGCGATGAGCTCTGCGTTTGGCCCTATTTCTCCGAGGACGCAACTGAGAAGGAGGAACAGAAGTCACGGTTTAGGCGCATTGACGCGAAAGCCGAGAACCTGGATATGTCCAACGAGGACGACCAGGAGAGGATGTGGCGCATGGTCCAGGAACACGTGAAGGGCGCCCCAGAGGGCACACGGGTCTTGTGTGCGCTCGACACGTACGGGGCGTTGATCGGGAACCGAGATCATGGGTATGCCTGGGCTACCGTGTCGAAGTTCGTTGACCGTCTCCGGGTTGCAGGAATAGCCACTCTTGTGGTTGACCATACCAACACGGCTGGCGAGCTCCAGGGATACGCACAGAAAGAGCGAACGGCGACGTGTATCTTCCGCCTGGAACGCGAGGAAGAGGGCACACTGACCGACCCATTGACGGTCCGCCCAGGAAAGGGCAGGTTCGTTGTCAGCGATCAGGACAAAGAGGAGTTTGATATCCTCCGCAACGCTGACGGCCGCTGGGTTGTCGATGGTGAATCCGCAGAGAAAGCGGACGCCGTCTTCGAGGCCCTGGTCGAGGACTACAAGAAGACTGGGCTCTACTCGCCAGAGGAGGTCGCTGATCTGCTTGGGATGGCCCGAAGTACTTTCTTCGGCAAACTGCCGGCCCATCTGAAGGGCGGCAAGCCGTGGAAACGGTTCTGACTCCCAGCCCACGGCTCGGAACGTCTCGTCGCCCGGAGCTGTAGGCCTCGGTCTACCTTCCGTTCCTTGCACGGGACCTATGAGCTCCAGTACCTCATGCTGCCGCTCCACACCAGAGCGCGTGGAGCGGCAGCTCTCTCCTGCAGCCACATGATGGGGACGGGCGGCGTTGAGCCGCACTGCCCGCAACACTGAGCTCTGGATATCAGTTTCACCGTTCTTGGTCGGATGACCGTATTCATTGCTCCTGATTCTCCTATGTGTGCTCTGCTATATAAGATATTGGAGCGTTTAGGTTTAGATAAGCTCTTCACTCGGAACAGCCATTGCCATGTCCATAGAATACTGATGACAGAATAAACTACACAAACTCAATGGGGCCGTGAATGAATCACTGTCAGTACGAGATTACCCGGAGCATACCTTCAAGACGTGGGTGGTCCATCTAGGTATTATTATACTATCCCTTATAGAGACATTGTAGATGCCACATGGATCTCAAAGATAAAGTACCGTATAGGAATCACATATTTGCCAACCGGTCAAGAGCAAATGTCAAACAAACTATAGGAACGAATAGCGTATGGACATCCACATCACACAACGCATGCAGACAGATGACGTATAGAACTGAACAATGAACAAACGAATGAATGAGACAAAGAACGAAATGATGAATGAATAGAACAGAAACACAGAAACACACGCATATATCTACTGTGTCATCTCAAAGAAGAAGACAACCATGTCCCTCTGTACAAGGTAGCCACATCAAGATGCCGTATTCCCATCCCCGTACATGCATTCGTCATAGTGCATGTACGTTGACAAGAACAACAGCCTTCCATCATTTGGTATCATTTCGGTGATCATTACTGGATGATCATCGTTTGCGCATTTTGGTTGATAGGTATCCCGATCTGTCTCTTTGAACGCTAAACATACACGACTGATCATTACATACGTTTCGTGTTGATGGAATACGGAGTGACCAGATTGCTGTGTTGTTTGTTTTACCTCGCACCATAATATGCGTGCAATAACACACTAAACACTCACTCCCCAATCATCATGAAAGGAAAAAGATACGATGTATCCAACGGAGGTCATCTACCAGTCCAACTACAGAGGCTATCCCATCAACGGATCAGAGAGAGAAGGTTGCTACAAGAAGATCCTCGAACGCATACTTGACCAATTCGAATACATGCTCTATAGACACAACAAGTTGCTGTTCATCAGGTTCGACGTTCGTTTCCCTCAGCTCGGCTCATTTTCTCCGGACAACTCACTCTTCACGAGGTTCATGGCCACGTTCTCACAGAGCCTGAGAAGAGACGGAGTGGATCATCGATATATTTGGGTTCGAGAGCAATCACTTAGCGCGCCGAATCAGCATTATCACTGCTGCCTGTTGCTTAACGGTAACATTAGGCAGTCGATCCATGATCCCATCCAAAAAGCCAAACGACAATGGGGTGAGTTACTTGGCATGGGAGAGAACCACGGGTTGATCAATGACTGTACCAGGGATCGATATGGCAACCCTCAGAAGAACGGGTTGATGATCAAACGGGGTACGAAGTCATATGATCGTATGGTTGGTCGTTGCTTTGAGTGGGCCAGTTACTTAGCTAAGACCGCGACTAAGGACGATCCACCTGCCGGCGTCCGGACCTTTGGTTGCTCGAAGTCGTGGCACCGGTAACCTTGATGAATTGGTATTCAAGGGGTTCGATATAGTTCTACGGCAATGTGTACTCGGAAGGTACAGTGACCACTCACTTCATGTTATGGCATAGCTGAACCATCGTTCCTTTCGCTTCTTCCTTGACAGAACGTCTCAAGGGAAGCACCTGGCGTTGGTGATAGTCCCGATCCATGGATCAATAGCAAGCAGAAGACGCGCCAGTGACTGCGAAGACCAAACTAACGGTCGATGGTGTTGCGAAACTCGCGGAGAAGTGGCCTACGAGGGTTGGTGAGCATGATGCCAGGATCTCGCTCAGGGGTGCCAGCGATGGGTAGCACTGGTGCCTTGATATCAAGGAGATATCGGCCGCCAAGACACGGGATATCCCATGATAGTCGACACTCAATGGCGGCTCTGCTCGAAGTTCAGCGATCTGCGCGATTCGAGCGGAACGCGTTTCTGTTGTCGATCCTGTGGCCCGGACCTCTGGGAAACGTGCGTGTTTGGGGAGGCGTCGCCCGCCACGGCCATCCTGCCTGGTCGCTTCTCTGCCGCTCGACGCTCTCCTGAGACACCTGATGCCATGCTGCGATCATCGAGAACGCTGGAGCAGCGATTGGGTAGCGGTTTGCAGATCACCAGTGGGGTAGCACGGTGGCGGCTATGATGACCGTTCCTTGGCCGCAGAACCACGTCATAGCGGGCGAGAGTCGACGGCTCCGACGGCTTCTGACGTTCTCGAGCGTTGTTCGCGAAGACGCGGAAAGGGCGACGGCGGGTGGCCTTGTGCAGTGGCTCCGGCGGCAGCGTGTACGATGATCAGCGCCGCCAAACCAAACCAAAGCAAACCCTTCGCAAATCACCCGTTGTCACGAGCTTTCAGAAAGGGCGAGGGATCGGCGCGGAACCGTGGCGAACGTGTACTCGCTTTGTCCTGATCCATTGCCAAGTGTGGCGGGAAGGTTGTGCTCTCAATTCTGATTGAGCCCTTCGACACGAGAGCCCAGCTTGCGCTTGAAGAGGCCTTCCATCTCGATGACTTCCTTCTGGGAAATCGAGTGTGAAACAGTGCAGAGAACCGTGTACCGGAGACCATTCTTGGCTTCGGGGCATGATGAGAGCAGCTGCCTGAGGAGTGAGTTCCCTCCGTGGCCGTTCTTGGCATAGCTGCGCCAGCGGCCAAGCATGCCATCCTTGCCCGTGGCAGAGCCAACGTATTGTCTTCCAGAGGCATCGTCAGTGATCAGGTAGACGCCGCCAACGGCGGAGAGCTTCTGGTGCCAGGACTGGTTTGCGTCGGGGTTGTCAATGATCTGGCACAGCTCCGTGAAAGACAGGACGAAATCCATGTATCCGGGGAAGACGGAATGAAAGCCTGGAGGACGGATTTCCACAATCGGCCTGTCGGTGAGCCACTGGTGCCAGCTACGAGGAGATGCTCCCCAGTCAATCACGAGTCTATGCTCAAGATCCGCAGGTTCAGGATGCTTCCTGACCTCGTACCAGTGTGTGGGCACTCCCATGTCGGGATACATGTAGCCTTCGGGCCAAGGGCGCGTGCCCTCGTCATGTGCCAGCACATCATAGATGCCAACAAGCTTTGCGTAGTGTGACCCAACCCCCAAGAACGAGAGCACCTTATCACAGTTGTAGATATGGTGCGCCTGACTCCATTGATACAGATCAAACTGCCCACGGCGGACGAGTTCGTCCAGGTCATATTCCCACGAACGGTGGCGAATGACCTTGGCATCCATACTGCCGGGATCATACCCGTACATCCGGAGCAAGCTGTAGAGGCTGAGTTTCATATATCCCCGCCATTTCAACCTGCTGGTGACAGCGCCTATCGGACCGCCCGAAGGAGCTCGCATTCCACCCCGGCGCGAGCCGGGGTCCTATCCCGATCGACTTCGGCTTGTGCCGCAACTGCTTTGTATGGGTTACTTTGTATACTTGTCGCAGTGCGGACACTGTTTGACTGTGTGACACTTGGAGTGCCAGTAGATGTTGCAGTGCCGACAGTAACCCAAGTAACCCGTGCTCAGGTTCTTCGTGGTAGCACTGGCATCGCAGATTGCACATTTCACGTCAGCGGACATGTTCAGTTTTCTCCTTATCTGGTACCAACTGGTGCGGGACATCCACGCGACGGAACGGGAGGCATCTCACCACGAATACAAGGGGCTCGACCAACAGGAATCTGGTGAGTGCACGCAAGACGGCACTGGAAGCGATGGTCTGGGCCAAGCGCGGGGAAACCGCATAGTAAGTGCGGACCAACTTCCTTCCAAGATGACGCCTGAGTAAGACACAATCCCGAAACGTCCTGAGCAAGAGGACCTTTGGTGCCGATGGGGTGCCGTACACCGCCGTGGCCACGAAGCAGCCCGAGCTCTGCTCTTCTCGCCACCGTTCGGCCTCTTTCTGACACTCACGGACTTGTGCCGGTGAGATGCTCGAGTCCGAACTCACAATCAAGTAGTCCAGCACTTTGAGTCCGCTCGCCGTTGTATCTTTCCGCTTAAGATACTGAGCGACGTGGAACAGCCCGTTGGGACCCAGAGCTTGTCCCAAGTCCCCAGGTATCTCCTCCTCCTCATGGTCCTTCTGCAGGACGGCAAATCCCTTTTGGGCCTCGCTACTGGAGACCCAGTCGAAGTGTTCGGTAAAATGCCGCGTGGCCGCTGAGAAATCCCCCGATAGAGCGCAGCATCTTGCGTGGAGGAAAAGCGCGACGTGTTTGGCCACGTCCTCCCGGCGTGGGGATAGCTTCGTGCTGTGTCGCATTCCTAGCTCGATTTCTCGTCGCGCTCTGTCTATGCGGTTGTTCCTCTCATCGTCGTCTTCATCTTCGTCTTCGTAGAGCAGGTCTCTGTAAGGTGACAGGTACTCGGCGGCATCGACCAAGTAGGAGAATGCCATCGACTGGAAGAACGATTCACCTTCTTCCGTCCTGCGCAAATTGGGCGGACTTCCTTCTTGCTCGCCACGTACATCGGAAGAGGCCTGGTTTGGTCTGGGCTCCGGCTCGTCGTCCTCGGCATACAACTTGAGAACAGCCTCAAGGAAATCCCCAAGTTCTGGTGTCGGTATAGTCCCATGATTGCCGTGTTTAGTCTTGCCGCCATTTGTCCTGTCCCAAGACCCGATCACAGAGTTTTCATTATCCCGCAGTTCACACGTGTAGTAGCTGGCCTCGTGAGTATCGGCAAAGAGGATCACTGCGTAGTAGGCTTCTGGACTTCTCTCAGGCTTTGGGAACCGGATTGCGACTATCTGGTGGTCTTCCCCCATCTTGTGCACGTGGCATGCCATGCCGTCTGGCTGAACATATTCACACTCCAGCCTCTCGGCATATTCGTCCCATGTATCGCGAAGGAACTCGTCTCCACTACCTTGCCTGAAAACGGAGTACAGGTACTCGGGGCCGTCTTCGCCGTAGAGCAAAGCCGGTAGGAGCTTGTGAGCAAACTGGTAGTGATGCGGTCGGAAAGGCTCCTCAGTGTCAAGTTGCTCCTGGGATTTGGGCGTCGCGAAACGTACAAGCGAAACCAGATCTGCAACCGTGGCGCCGGGAGGAAAAGCCTCGATGTGTGGAGTGTTGATGGCGAGTCGCTTCCAGACAGCGATCAGGATGTTCGTTAGGTCCAGCTCGCCAGCCCCCAAGTCCTCAACTAGCCGAGCTCCAGGTTCCACCTTCCCGCTGAGGCCGAGCTCGTCTCGCACGATGCCGATAACCAGTTCGTTCAGGTCCACGCCGCTCCGAGTCACGGATTCCTCCGCACTATTGGAGGCGCTGTATTCGGCCAGACGGCGAACCAACTCCTGCACGGGGCGATCGATGAATTCTGGGATGTCGGTGCCGAGAATGCCGCCCGAGGCCGCCCGCGCCAACAGGCTGGCCACTTGCTCCTGTGAAAGCGGTGCCGCGCCCTTCCTTATTGCCCGGTAGGTGTCTGCAAGGAGCGAAGTGCCAACGAGCTCCTCTTCCACCGCTCCCAGGATCAGCCAGCACCACGATTCACCGAAACCATACTCTTCCCCCAGAGCTTTCAAGGAGGAATAGCCCAGCAGCTTCTGTGGCGACATGGTCGTGTCACACTGTTGGGAAACGGCCTTCGCCAACGCCTCAAGTGTCCTCACGCTGCGTTCGTCGTCCATTCGTCCGGTCCTTCTCCGTTTCGAGCTGGGTCGTGTGGGATCGTGTCTTTGGTCGAACGCTACGATGAGGGGCTTGGTAGCGCGCCAGCGATACCAAGTCCCTCTCCATCGACTCGTTCTGTCTTCTATCTGCTACTCGTCAGCTTCTCCCTGAGACGCGCAACGTCTTCCTCGTCCGGGTTCCCGATCGCGATGATGTTGAACCCGGTCTTGTGCCAATTGCCCAAGAGGAGAAGTCTTGTTCCCTCCTCAATCGGCGACCGCCCCTTGGCGAGTCGGTAGTGGGTCTTGATCGCGCCCTTCACTTTGCCGCGGACAGTCGACTCCACGGTGAATTCCTGTAAGTAGGTCTGTTCCTGCCCCCGCTCGAACCACTCCTTTGCAGGCTTGCTCGCCTTCCCGATGAACAGGATGTGGGTCGTCAGGTGCTTCGCCAAGTTCTCATCGGGAACTGTCGTCTGCCCGAGATCGAGCTGAGCAAAGAGCGCCACCAGATCGTCACCAGCGTCGGCCGCCCCTGCGGACACAACCGCGATCAGAACGAGAGCTGGTATGAGGATCAGAGATTTGGTCATCGTCTTTCCTACAGAACATCACTTAGACAGCCGGTGGGTTTACGTGTCTTTTTGGGGTTTCCCCGCCTTCTACCACTCCGAGACGAGCTGGCGAAACAACTTCGCCTACGCTCAAACCGACACACGATTGATCTTATGACGCCCGCGTGCGAAACACGTTTCCAGATATTCCTGCCCGATCTCTTGGTGGCTCGCACATCGCGTCACCAGCAGCACATGCCCTTCAGCACGCTTCAACGGAGTTCCCTCGCTCTGATCATACGGTACCGGCGTCCCGGCGGCTGTGCAAGCTGCGTCGGTGATCGGGACCTCCTCAGTCCATGCAAGGCGAAAAAAACGAACCAATTCCTCCGCCAACGGACTCAGGGCCCGAATCGACCCCGAGTCCGTTAACGCTGTCGAAAACTCCCCGTTTTGCCATGTTTTCAGGATGCCAGAAGCCCTCAATATGGGGCTCTCGACCGGGAGGTCAGGACCCCGATATCGACGCTGTTACACTTGGGGCAGATGCCGTTGCGTTTGCTCAGCTTCCGGAGACATAAGCAGAGCACCCGCCAGCGGGTCAGCGCGAATCGATGGCCACACTCGTGACAGACCAGCCACTGGGCATTGCCGCCGTGAGTTAGCATCTCGACAACTGTAGCCGTTCACGGGGGTGAGGTCAAGCCCGATTTCACGTTGTTGTGAAAGAAGCGCGACTTTCTTTCGGGAGACGGCTGGGATCTAACACACCTCGCCGTTATAGTGGCGGCCATGAACACAACCA
>Ga0209045_1000837_pt1 | contig 32843 bp, 53 predicted proteins | sample SaaInlLV_10m_DNA_4_FD_184664 | JGI IMG/M metagenome (GOLD analysis project Ga0209045, IMG submission 184664) | Marine microbial communities from expanding oxygen minimum zones in the Saanich Inlet - Saanich Inlet SI072_LV_200m_DNA (SPAdes) (version 2) | ecosystem: Environmental > Aquatic >...
CAGAAGTGGTTGGGGCAACAATGGTTAGGGCAGGCAGACAAGCAGGATATTAATCAAAATATAGATCATAATGTAAAACATGAGCGATTATTAAGGCATGTTGATAACTTAAATGAACAAAAGGGGCTTAAAGATGGAAGAGAAGAACAGGAAAGAATCAGTGAATCTAGAGAAGAGAGTAGCGGAACTTAGAGCGCAACTTGAAAAGCAATCACTAGAGAAGCAATCGTTAGAGGACAAGCTAGACACATTCGAAGAAATGAAGTCGATCATGCCGGAAGCGAGTAAAGGCATAGCTATCTGTCGGAGAGAGTCGGATCATCCGGGATTACGGTTTGTAAAAGGTGAACGCTATGATTGCGTCAAAGCAAAAGACCATAACAAAATTGTGTCATTTAACTTTAAGGCTGGTGGACATCAATACATGTACCACACACCTACTTTCTATCGCTTTTTTGATTATGAGAATAAAGATAGCGAAGTAACAAAGGGTGACGATTTTTTAAAAGAGATGAGAAGGAATAGGGGTAAATACTAAATACAGACGCAAGGATGCGCCGGGGGTTGTCGGGATGGACGTTAAAAAGACTGATACTAATGTTTTGCGTATAACAATGGATGCTAAAAGTGGCAATGAGTTTTGGTTTTTGTTAAGGAGTGACGCTCATCACGATAGCCCTAAGTGCGATAGGTCGCTAGAAAAAAAGCACCTTGATCAAGCCCTAGAACGAAATGCAAAAATAATTGACATAGGGGATTTATTCTGTGCCATGCAGGGAAAGTATGATCCCAGGTCGGACAAGGGTTCGTTGCGACCTGAACACCAAGTTAATGACTACCTAGATGCACTAGTTAGAACGACAGTGGACGATTACACACCCTATGCAAAAAACTGGCTAGTAATGGGAAAGGGCAACCACGAAACGGCCATCACTAAAAGACATGAAACGGATTTGACAGACAGGCTTGCTACTGTTCTTAACTACAAAGCAAATTCGAATATCCAAACATTAGGCTATAGTGGTTGGATTAAATTTATTTTTAAGTATTCCCAAACAGGTCAGTTAACCCAATCACTATGGTTCACTCACGGGTACGGCGGGGGATCGCCCGTTACTCATGGTATAATCGCATCAGCAAGAGAGAATGTTTACATTGAGAACGCCGATATTATGGTAAGTGGGCATGTCCATAGATCGTGGGTACAAGAGTTTGTAAAACTTAGATTAACAAACACCGGCGTTGTGCAGCGGAGGATAGGCTTCTACGTAAAAACCCCGACATATAAAGACGCTTACGGAGATGGCACGGGAGGGTTTGAAGTTGAAAGAGGTATGGGGCCTAGACCGCTTGGGGCTTATTGGTTAAAGTTTACTTGTGGCTATCTTGATGGGCGAAGAATTGTAACGCCTCAAATAATCAAGGCTGACTAGAATGGTTTTCAAGGTCGGCGGGTGGTACTATTTTAAGATAGCAGATCATTCGAAAGATACAGCACCGGGGGATGAGTTTACACTAGAAATATGTGGACAAGTTGAGAAAATAACAGGGACGCACGTTCACTTAATTTATTGGAGGTGCAACTCGTCGCAAGGTGATCGTGAGGCAGAAAACGACAACAACGAGCGGGCGGCGTTGTCTCTTAGCTCTATTCTAAGAAAAAAACGGCTAATTATTTGAAAACAGCATTAGAAGATTTTTATGATGAGTATGTGTTAGACTTTTACAAGTTTTCTGAATACTTTTTAAGAGTCGAGGCAAAGGGTGGGCGACTACTTGCTTTTAAGCCCCGCCATTACCAACGAAGAATCATCGATCCTATTTTAGAAGCGTACTATGCTAAAAGACCTGTGCGCCTCTTAGTCTGCAAAGGTCGTCAAATGGGGATATCGACAACAGTTGCGGCGGTATTTTTTTGGTTAATGGTTAGTAATGAGCATATGAAAGGGAAGCTTATAGCAGATCAGTCCAAACGAACCGATGAGGTCTTTGGGATTTACAAAAGGTTTTTGTCTAACCTCCACCCTGATTTGATGCCGATGGTTGAGACAGACAACACAAGAGAAGTGCTATTCCAAAACCCCAATAGGGATAAAATTAAAATCGATCCGGGGCTTGATAGCGGGATGAAAGCGGAGACTGCAAAAGATCCTAACGCTGGTCGTGCTGGTACTGCCACTCTAGCACATGAGACTGAACACGCATATTTTGATTATGCTTCAAAGATTGACGAGGGGTTGGGTAATTCTATCCCATTAATGGAAGGCGTCTTTAGCGCAGTAGTTAAAGAGACAACGTCCAATGGGATGGACGGAAAAGGATCGGCTTTTTACACGGCGTGGTGTGAAGCAGAAGCAGGAGCGTCTAACTCTATTCCTATTTTTATAAGCTGGACAGAGAATACAGAGTATGAATGGAACGACAAGGGAATTATTCTGACGGAAAAAGAAAAGCAACTACTTGAAGCTTTCCCTGAGTTAACACTTAGGAAACTATCTTGGAGGCGCAACAAAATAAAAGAGTATTCAAATAATACCGGCGACGAGGATGGAAGCTTGTATTCACCAGAAGAGAGGTTTCAGCAAGATTATCCACTATCGGCAGAGGAATCATTTTTATCAAGCGGCAATCCTGTTTTTGATCAAGAGAAGTTAAAAGCGCAGATTGAAAGAATGAGGCAATCACCACCGCCAAAGTTTGATATTATCCATTTTTTTAAAGACACATTACTCGAAAAGTATTCAGAGGGATTAGAGGTTTACGACATTCCAAAAGAAGGCACCATCTACGCTATTGGTGCGGATATCTCAGAAGGGTTAGAGCATGGGGATGCGTCTAGTGCGTTCGTAACCGATAAAAACCTAAATCAAGTGGCACGATGGCATGGTAGAATTGATCCTGATTTGTTTGGTATCCTGCTCGTTGCACTGGGTAAACTTTACAATAATGCGCTTTTGGCCCCTGAGATTAACAACATGGGTTATAGTACCCTCTCAGCAATTAAAAACGCAGAGTACTGGAATGTTTATGAGCGGGACGTAAGGGACGAGCGCACAGAAGAAATCAAGAAAAAGATAGGGTGGAGGACGACAGTTGCAAATAAGCTGGATATGCTGTCATACTTGCAAGCGAGGCATAGGGATAATGAAGTTTTAATTAGGGATGATTTGCTTTTGAAAGAGATGCGTGGGATAACTAGGGATAGTCAAGGCAAGGTTAGCCTTAACGGGAAGGATAGGGTTGTCGCGGCTTGTATTGCCCTACAGGCAGCGAAGCAAGCAACACTACAGCAATACGAACCGATAAAACAAAAGGAAAAGGGATGGTATTAGGCGCAATTAAAAAAACTTCTTTTTGGGTGATGATAGTCTTTTTCCTTTCACCTTTTTTCCTAGCGGGATTGATAGCGAGGTTAGTCAGGGACTCGATCAAAGGTGGATGGGTGAGTGGCCCTAAATTTAGGCAATCGCTAGTAATCAAAAGGGGTGAGTAATGGAAGCGGGGAACAAAAAGGTGCTTAAGATGAATATAGTATTCTGGACAACCATAGCTATTCTCACACCGTTATTTATCGCCGAAAAAGTATTCGAGTTGTTGAGGAAATCTTAATATGTCACTCCATACGCTTATTGTCATAACTATGATATTGCTTGTTATTGTTATCTCACTTGCTACACACCTAACGTGGCTTTTTCTAAAAGAGAGAGAGTCGAAAGAAATAAACGGGGAACGGTTACGCTGTGTGGAGCGGAGAATCGATGAGATAATGTTTGGCAGCGACGACAGTGGTGCATACCTTCCTAGTAAAGATATTAAAAAAACGATGAATAGGGAAGGGTGGTATTAGTATTACCCGGCCGTCAATTTAGCAATATCTTTTTTAAATTCTGTCGACTTCATATACTCGCCGCTTTTTAGCGCAGTGGCCTCTCTCCCCGATACTTTTAGTCCAGCTTTTGCAAAGTCTTTTAATGTCGCATCGTCAACTATGGGGGTTTCAACCTCTTTTTGTTGGGGCGGTTTTTCATTCCCATATTCAGCAAGCCCCTCTGATTTTAAGTATTCACGATAATGTTTAGGCCCTTTAAAGTTCATATTTAACCCGTTGTGCCAACCAAACCCGTCAAATTCTTTTCGCTGGCGAGTTAGTGCTGCTCCCATCTTCATGGCGGGGGCATTGTTTATAATGCGCTCTAATCTCTTCCCTCCACACTCGACACACTTAAGTTTTACTATCGCACCGATAGAGGGTGCCACGCTAGACTCTAGTTGATATTCAAGGTGGGTAGAACAGAGAGTGCAATTAAATTCGTAAATTGGCATACCTAATTCTCAACCCATCATTGCGATCTGTCAAATTTTACTTTACTTTTACTGTTTCACTCCATTAACATTTTAGGCATGGTAAAAAAATCAAATGACATTCTGAAAAAACAGCGAAAATTACTCAAAGAAGCGCAAGGGTATGTAAAACCTTTCCGGCAGGATTTACAGCAGTACGAAGATTTTTATAATAATAAGCAATGGCCATTCGGACAGAAACGGCCTGCGAGAAATGAAGTTTTTAAAATTATCGAAACGGAAGTTCCTATTTTAACCGACTCAATGGAAGGAACAGATATTTTATCAGAACAGGAGGGGCGCGAAGAGGACGCAAGGCTCTTAGAGACAGCAGTTCATAATGTTTATGAGTTCAATCATCTTGCTTCACTACAAGAGGAGGCAATAAGATCCTCCCTAATTTCATGGCCTGCGTGGTTATATCCCGATTTTGATCCTGATGCCGCCCGTGGAGATGGTGAGATTATTATAAAACTACTTCCTTGGCGACAAGTGCTAGTAGATCCAACTGCTGTGTCTATTGACAAAGCGAATTATGCGATTATTCAAATACCGACAAAGGTTGAGGAGATAAAACGAAGATTCGGCGCAAAAGCAAAAGACGTAAAACCGCAAAAGTTATTAATGTCCGAGCAAGGAGATATCCTCGACAAAAACCAGACAGAAAGCTTTGATAGCAACTTTTTTGGTGACTCAGAAGCTGAGGGCAACAAATTCAATCTTGACGATATGGCGCTACTCGAAGAGACATGGATGCGTGACTACACGATGGTTCCAATCCCGGAAGAGGACACAATTATCGAGGTGCAGTCTGAGAACCAAGAGCTATTGAACGGGATCAACCCCCGCGCTAGTAAGTATGAAAGCCACCAAGCGCATATTGAGGCGCACACTTCACAGCTTTTACAAATCTTGTCACAGGCGTTATTTATACCAGTGGAAAATATCACTCAAGATGACATAGAGGCGTTAAAAGAGGATGAGAATCTAGGAGTATTGATTGAGATTCACCAAGATCATGTAAGAGTACATGGCATGTTGGTTGATGAAAACGAAAAAGGAGAACGTCCTAAGTACGCAACAAATTGGCGGGTGTTAATTAATGCCGGGGATGTAATTCTATACGATGGTCAACCAGATGTTTTAGATGGGATGATCCCTCTTGTTAACTTCCATTCATATAAGAACGGGACTTGGCACGGTTTTGGTGAGGTTAAAAATATTATTGAGATCCAAAAAACACTAAATGAAAATCGGTATGCAATGCTCCAAGGGTTAAGGTTGATGAGCAATCCTATCTGGATAAGAGATGAGGATAGCGGCGTTCCGGCAGCACAGATAAACAACGAACCGGGAGCGGTCTATACTAAGAAGCGTGGGACGGAATTGAGGAGAGAGTCAGGCGTTCCAATCTCTGCCGATCTAGTAAGACAGGTCGAACAGGACGCTATTGTTATGGGTGCGATATCAGGGCTAAACGAAGCGACACAAGGGGTTTCCCCCGGCGCTAGTGCGTCAGGGAGACAAACTCGAATATTAAGAGATCAGGCGGTTGGTAGAATTAGGCTAAAGAGTCGTCATATAATTGACAGTATGACAAGGCTTGGCAATCTAGTCGCGTCAAGAATAATTAAATATTATCCCCCTGAAAAAATGCTCAGAACAAAAGCAAAGACAGGGGAGATAGAGTTCCAACGATTTGATCCTGAGAGGGTTCAAGATTTAAAGTATTTTGTTAACGTGGTGCCGGGAACAACTGCCGGTATCGACAAGGAGATAGTGGAGGCGGAAGCAAGGACATTGTTAGACAAAGGACAAATAACTTTCAAAGAGTATCTATCAATTTCTAGCCTGCCCTTTAAAGACACGCTTGTAAAATCACTAAACGAGCGAGAGAATACAGATGCAGCTATTCAAGATTTAGAAATGAAAAATCTTGTATTGCGAGCAAAACTCGATCCTGAAAGTTTATCACCAGAAGAGGTAAAAATATTAGAGGAGCTTCAAAGAGAAGAGGCAACAAACGAGTTAACGCAGCTACAAGGAGAGTAAAAGAATGGAATTAAATGATTCACTTGAGAACAGCAACGACGACAGCGCGACTGTACCTCAGAGTCAGCTAGACGAATGGGCGGGACTTCCCGCTGATGAAATTTCAAACGACCAAGATGAAAGTCAGTCAGCAGATGAGATTGAGTCAAAAGATGCCGCCACATTGACGGCAGAGCAAATTATGGATAACGAGGGTGAAAGTCAATCTAGTAGCGAAGAACAACTCAACGGAGATTCGGACATACTAGCAGAGATTAATAAGCTTGACTTAGTCCATAATAACGTCCCTTTTGATGTTAAGGACACCAATCAAGTGATTGAGTTTTTACAAAAGGGATATAATTACACTCAGGATAAGCAAGCCCTTGCGGCAGAAAAAGAGCAAGCTTATACTGAGTATGATGGTAAGGTCGCCGAGCTGCAAAAAAGCTATGACGATCACTCAGAACTAATTAACAAGGCACAGGTATTCGATTACGCATTAAAAAACATGGAAGAGAGTGACCCTGACCTCTATGATCAGGTTATGGGGCATGTTAACAATTCCACCCAATCATTTAACAACCCAGTTGTGGCAGACCTTCAACAAAGGTACGCTGCACTAGAGCAAAGGCTTTCCCAGACGACAGAGCTAAATGAAAGTAAAAGCATCGTCGGTGGGTACGAGCGGGACGAAGCAACTTTTAAAAAAGAGATTGCTCCCGCCGCTAAGAACATTGGGCTAGTCTCAAACTGGGATAATGTGCGGGATATATGGAAAGACTCAAATGGCAAAATGACTGTCAAGCAAGCGTTTTACGCCGTCCACGGTGAGGACATTCAAAAGCTTAGAGCGTCAAAGCAGACAGTCGCCAACACCGAGAGGAAAGCTGCCGCTGCTAAAAAAACACCATCCACCGCAACGACAGGTGGAGCAAAGGCTGGTGGTACATCTAGCGACGACTACACCGGGATGAGCCTAGAACAAGCGGCCATGAAAATTGCGTTCGGGTAAACTGTAAAACTAACCACAAGGAGTTAGAAATGGCATTACAAACTAGTCAACTAACGGCCACCACCAACAAACTTATTGATAAAAAAGTTGTTGACGGTGTCTTTAAGTCAAACGGGGCTTACGCTCTACTATCCCAACCGGGAAAAATGAAAATGAGAGATGGAGGGGTAAAACTATCTTTCCCTATCTCAACAGCGAGCGAAGATGACACAACTGGCGGCTGGTATGCCGGGAGTGCGGGGCTTGATGGATCTGAATATGATCCTATCACTGACAGTCAACACGATTGGAAGTTTATCTATGAGCATGTAACAATCCCTTGGGATATGTTGCTCAAAGCATCAGGGCCAGCTAACCAAGTTGGACTACTTGCGAGTCGTGTTGATATTGCATTTAAGGCCATGGCACACAGGATGGGAACAGGATTGCATAATGACGGCACGACAGCCGATGCTTTTATTGGGCTTGATGCCATCATGTCTACGTCGTCAACTTATGGCGGGATCGCTGTAGCCGACTTTGCGGAATGGATTGCTGCGATCTTACAAGGGGATACCCCCGGAACAAACCAAGCATTGACTCTTGCTCGTATTCAGCAAGCAATGGGAAGCGCAACAGAAGGACAAGACAAACCCGATTTTGCAATCCTACGTCAAAATGTTTTTAACGAGCTATGGGAATTGTTACAACCCCACCAGCGATTAAGCCACGACGAGAATTTAAGCGGGCTTGGGCATAGTGGAGTTCTAAAGTTTAACGGTATTCCTTGGATCGTTGATTCAAAACACAAGGCAAATGCAATCAGCTTTTTGAATAGCGACTATTTTTTCCTAGTTGCTCATCCAAAAAAGAATATGAAGCGCGAAAGTTTTAACACTCTTGAGAGTGCTGATGCTTTTAGAACGCGGATTACTTTCGGTGGTGCGCTTGTCTGTTCAAACCGACGTTTTCAGGGACGACTTGAAGACATCACAGCATCTTAAGGAGGGGTGAGATGAAAAATCTTTTAATTGTTTTAATTGGGATGCTTTTTACTTTTAACGCTCATGCTTTTGCATTGATCTGTAATAGCGGCAGTGGCTTTGATGGGGCCGGTACTGTTATTAGTGGAACCAACGCAAAATGTTATATCAAGATTAAAAACGCTTCTGGCAGCGCCCGTGCGGATGGAGATGTGATGGCGTGGGATATTACCAACGATGGCGGTTACAGCGTTACTGGCGTAGCAACTGCACTAGTTCCTAGCGCATGTGTCTTTGACGCTGCTTGTGCCGCTGGCGCAGTTTGTAAGTGTCAGGTCTACGGCCAGCATGATGCGGTTAAAACTGACGTCGCTAGTGCTACAGTAACAGCGGGCTATGGGTTAGTTCAATCAGGAACGGCGTTCAAGGCACAAGGGGCCGTTGTTGGTAACGGCTACTTCGCTATAGCTCTTGATACGTCTGCAGTTAGTGGGACGGTTGAGGCTATGATTAATGCTCTTTAAAAGGGGCAATCTTTACGCTTATTTTGTAGGAGGGGCCTTATTGGCCCTTCCTTTTTTCGTTAGAGTCTCAAATATAGCTAGTGACATCACTCATAGCAAAAACCTTTTTTTTATATTCATAACAGTGCTATCGATAGCATTATTTGGGTTCTTTAAAAAAATACCAAAAACATTATCTGTAACGCTAGGGACTATCCTGATCCATGCTTTCGTAAATCAAATGGACTACATGCATGGCGCAGTGCTATACCAGTTTATTTGCTTGTGTGCTGGTGCGCTTCTCTTGGCACAATCAACTACAAACTTTAAAAAAGAAGATTCATATATTATCCTAAACGCAATGGCCATCACCGCAATTTTGCAGTCATGCTGGGTTTTTGCAGAATATCTTTTCGGGCTAACGTACTCAGATATTTTTAATTTCTTTGGTGGTGAATATGCCACGGTGACGCACGAGGGGCGTCACATATTGAAGGAAGATCGAGTTATAAGCGGATCACTGGCCAACAGTAATTATAGTGGCGCATTACTCGCTATTTGTAGCATTGCACTGCTAAGACGGGGCTGGCGTTGGGTTCTGTCGTTTACTATTGCGGCGCTATTCATGCTAGGGGCAACGCTCCCCGCTATCTCGTTTTTATTTGGGGCTTGCGTATCTATAGCGTTAAATATGCAAGTAAAAGGGAGCGCTCTTGTCAAAATTATGACAGTAATCGCCGCCATCCTCGTTGTGATAACACTTACAAGTAGTCGTACAAGTGTTTTCAGGTCTAATTCAAGGGTTACGGCCTGGAACGCGACAATTAAAAATATCTTTATAGGAAAATCGGTAAAAGTAGAGATTGATCAGGATAAAAAAGAATCGGTAACGATAGGCAGAAGGTACATTGCAGGCCATGGTTTGGGGTATTTCCCCTCGGTAAGTGCTGCTTTTATGCCCGAATCGGTAACGAGGAGTGGTAGAGTGTGGAGACAGGCTCATAACGAATATTTGGAGTTCATCTATATATTTGGACTAATTGGGGTGCTTTACCTGTACTTGCTTTTTAGGCCTCTCTCTCTCTTGCGTTTTCCCGATCCTTACATTGTCGGAGCGTTTGCGGTAACTATTTTCAATAGCAGCGGTCACTTTTTGTTCCATATCTCATCGACTGCGTTTATTGGTATAATACTTCTGGGTTTGCTCTACAACCAAACAGGCAGGGAAAACATATGAGTGATTGGAACGGGCTTGCACTTCAAAGCGAATATTCAACAGAGTTAGGCGACACAAGCGCAGCATTTAAAGCGAAAGTGACTAACTGGATCAATGACGGGCTATTCGATATTTCCACCCGTCATAACTGGCCTTTTTTAAGAGTAGAGGGGCAAAAGCTTTTTACTGCGAGTGCAGAAGAACAATCGCTACTTGTAACGGCCCCAACTGCTCCGAGTGTTGCAGCGTCGGGTTCGGGTAATAGCTTAACCGCATCCACTTACGAAGTAGCTATTACTTTTTTGTCTACCACCCTTGGTGTAGAGACAAGACTAGGCGCGGTAAGTTCTCAGCAGACTGTCGCCAGTGGGGAGCAAATTGACGTTACGTCAATCCCAATATCAAGTGATTCGGACATTGACCGTCGAAGGGTGTATTATAGGGACGACACAAATGGAGGTGATTGGTTTCTACATGAGGAGATAACAGACAACACCACCACAACATCTACTATCACAACTGACGCTACAGGTGGAAGCACAACAAGGCGACCCCCATCATGGGATTACCTGAAAGAAATAGACGGCGACCCGTGGTTCAAGTCAACAGCGCAGAGAGTTTTATCTAATCAAAGCTTGCAAGAAATATGGCGGCGCGAGTCGGGAAATATCCCAAGCGGCACAGTATCATTTTGGGGCGCAGTAACAAAAGACAAAATCTTAGTTTCCCCCGACCCAAGCGCAGCGATTACAGCAAGTTTTTATTTTTTCAAAAACCCCGGAAGAATTTTCGCAGATCGCACACATATTCCGCAATTTCCTTTTAGTATGAAAGCAGCGCTTGACGAATATGTAAAATGGCGAGGAATGCGTTATCGTGACCGTGACGGTGTAATAGGACAGTTACAAATATATGACGCGACAATTACCAGACTAATTAAAGATTATGGGAAAGCAATTAATGTTGTTGGCCGGGTTAGGGATACCATGGGTAATTCTGATGGCCATATCGTAAACTAGGATAACTGATGCCGCTAAGAGGACGATCTACAATAAAAGTTAATAATTTCGATATTAATGTCTCTTATCGTGTAAACGAGGAAAGACTAAGACTAAGGGACGCCGTTAATATTTTTTCAAATCAAGGGAGGCTTGATACTCGTTTTGGGACGTCAAAATTTAATGCAATAACTCTTGGCAGTAGCGTTTTAAGTCAGTCTTTTTTTAAAACCACAGGAGACTCTAAAAAGCTGTTAGCAAAGGCCTCAACTAAGTTATATAGCGTCGCAGAGAGTGGCGCACACACTGAGTTAAAAACGGGGTTAACCTCTTCAACTGTGCATAGAGCAATCACGTTGAATAATCGCCATATTGTTGCGGTAGAGAGTGACGGGCTGTTCTCATACGACGGCACGACATTCACGCAACTAGGACAAGCTGTACCTACAGCACCAACAATAGTAAAGGCGGCGGGCGGCTCGTTAACTGACGCGACCTATGAGGTAGCAGTAACTTTTTACGATTCAACAAACGGGTTTGAAACGAATATAGGGGCAGCAAGCTCCCAAGCGACAACAGAGACAACAAATAATACTATCGAAGTTAGCGACATTCCAACAGTAGCAGCAAATGGAAACATTGACAAAGTGAGGGTTTATTTTAGAGATGCATCAACTACCCCGTGGCTTTTTTGGGAAGAGATAAGTCTAGGCACGGCAACGTCTACTATTGATGAGGACGCAACTAGCACACAAGTTCCACCAACGAAGAACGCGGCACCAACCGCAGGAGGGGGAAGGTTTCTAACGTCATTTAATCGGAAATTTGTCTACAGCGGAAACCCTACATTTAAAAATGATGTTTTTTTTAGTGAGCAGGACTTGCCCGATGCTTTTGACGATGGAAGCACGGCCATTAGATTATTTATCCCCGGCAACGGCGCAGTGACAGGTATAGCGACGGGGTTTTTTAATGATAGCTTACTTGACCCATTTTTGGTTATTTTCAAAAAAACGTCTACTCATATTTACTCAGAGATTGGAGGCACTTCTCGATTTGCAACGATTAGTAACGAAGTCGGGTGCGTATCAGATCAAACAATTATCGTTAAAAACGGCGCGGTGTACTTCTTAAGTATCAACGGCTGGCGGGTGATTCAAAACGGGCTTTTTGTAAGTAAAAATAAAAACCCCATTACCCTTAGTGATGGCGACCTTGACGACATATTTACAAGCCCCGGCTATATCTACGAACTAAACAAGTCGGACTATGGGGCTTTTCACTCCGTTTACTATCCCGCGCTGGATCAATATTTAACATGGGTTTCGGAGGGTGCAAGTACAGGAAAGACCAAGGCATATGTGTACGAGTTTAAATCTAGTGGCTTTAAGCCTTATAACTTCCCTGTCTCTGCAATATCGTCTACCATGTTCGAGGACAGTGAAGGAAAAGATATTGTCTTATTTGGCGACGCATCGGGACAGATATATAAACACTCCACAGGCGAGACTAAAAACGATGTCGATAATAACGGCGCGGCTGTAAATATTGACGCATTTGCTCTTGTTGGCTGGCTTCAAGGGCCTGATGCCGACGCGACGTTCAACTTTAGGGAATTATTATTAAGAGGGTTGGCCGATGCAGATACGCTCACAGTTAAAGCCTTCTTTAGTTACAATTTGAATGATTCATCGGAACAAACATATCAATTTGTTGACCCCGAATCTGGCTTCGTTTTGGATATAAGTAGACTAGATGAAGGTATTTTTAGCGACGGGCGCACTCTTGTTACATCAAGAGCGGATATCAATAGAACAGCAGAAAATATCATGGTAGGATTTTACCAAAATGAAGCAGATGGAAATATAGGACTAATTGCTTTACAATTAGATTTTTCAAAAAATGGCAACAGGAATCTCTAAGGAGGATATGTGCGCACATTAATTATTTACTTGATATCGGCTACATGGGGGATTGCTGCACTTGCGGGAACTTGCACAAGCATCTCTCGCACCAACAATTCTGCAAATACCGTACTTACTTCGACAAAATACAATGCGGATCTCAATACAAGCTATTCGAATCAAAACGCCTACGATCTTGGGTGTGGCACTGATGGCACTCTTGAAAAGACAGCACTAGACACAACGGATTTTACCGTTCCTCTCAACTATTTTAAAGATGGGTGTAAAGTAATTAAATCCACCGCCGCCGCCCTCACGATTGAAAAGTGCGTTATGGCCATCAACGGGGAGTGGCTACAAACAACGGCAGGGACGAGCGCGACTTGGGGCTGTTCGGGGTGCGCCAGTGAGGCAAATTCTACTGAATATTACATCTATGCAAAAGACGGTTCGACGGGCGCGACTCTAACGCCGTTAATAAGCACGACAGCACCAGATTCCGATGGGTATAGTTCGGGCAACAAGATACTAGCAAAGTTCTATAATAACGGTAGTGGCGACATTGTTGATAGAATCGCTATGTGGAATGGGTATGCATTTAATGACAGAGAAATTTTCTCTGCAAGGATCGATAATGACGGCACGGCCACAATAACCGGCCAGACGGGTACGTGGATATCGAGTGTTAACCGACCATCTTTAGGACAAGTAGAGGTTAATTTCGTGACAGGCTTATTTACCGTTATCCCGTCATGCTCCCCTGTCTCTGCCGGTTCTAGTGAAATCCAGTGCAAAACTATTAGCGTAACAACGTCAACATGCCTCGTTCTTTGCGAAAACCTTGCGGGGGCCAATGTTGACAAGAATTTTGCTGTCACGGCGGGGCGGCTTGGTGCAGATGTATGGTAGATATAAAAGGAGCTTTTATGAAGGTTTTAATTTTAATTATAGCTTTGGCCGCGAATACCGCCTTTGCGAATTTTGTCTCGCTATCAGGGCATAATTCCGGTTCCCCTGCAGTGTATGCAAAAAAGGAAAAATGTAAAAAAGCGGAAGGAGAGGTCTGCTACTTAGTACCCAATGGATATAATGTTAATTATTACGCAAGTAGGGCTGGGAAGTTTGAAGTAGTGCCAGCGCTAAAAGCTAGTCACAATGCTTTGCGGGCAAAAGAAAAAAAAATGAGGGATGATTTGCAATCTGAGATTCGGGCATATGATTGCGAGAAGTTAACGGGGTTTATCAATCTACTTTGCAAGAGGTATAAATAATGTATCTAAAATATCTAAAAGAGCGCGAAAACATGGATGCAATACAGACGCAACATGGCCTTGTCTTATATAAAATCGAGGGGAGCTTGGTTCTTATTGCAGATATCTACATAAAACCAGAAGTTAGAGGCGCAAAAAAAAGTTTTACGCTTGCTGATATTGTTCTGGCTAGGGCCAAAGCTAAGGGCTGCACGGGTGCTGTTTGTCAAGTCGATACATCGGCGGGCGGGGTATCGCAGTCAATCGCTATTATTTTAAAGTATGGGTTCGTCCCTAGCGGTGCTGATGGCGGGCTAGTCTTTTTTACAAAAGAGGTGTGATATGGGAAGGGCGGTAAGTAGCATAGGAAGGGCAGTAGGGGGCGTACTTGGGGGCGCGGGAGATGTTCTCTTTGGTAAAAAAGTAACAGAGGGCGGGGAAACAGCAAGTCAAGCGGCACTAAATCAGCTTGCATTAAAACAGTCGAAAGAAGCGGGAAAACTTCGAACACTAGGCTTTAAGCGCTTAAGAGCAGAGGTAGGACAAGATCCTAGCGGTATAGTGGCGGCACAAGTAGGAAGAGAGGCATCGGCAACAAGAGCGGGGCTTGCTGATGCACAGCGACGCTTGCAAGGTCTTGTTGCTCGCAGGGGATTGGGGCAATCGTCAATCGGCTTAAGTCAAGAGGTAGGATTGCAAAGAAGAGGGGCGCAGCAACTTGCAGAACTTCAAGCGTCAATCCCTGAGAGACAGCGAGGATTTAGACAGCTTCAAACTCAGCGCTTGTTATCAGCAGCGGGCGGGCGACAAGGATTTACCCCATTTCAACCAAAAAGAACAGGAAGGAAAGGCGGGCTTGCACCATTGATCGGCGCAGGAATAGGTTTTGCAGCTACCGGCAGTCCTGCCGGGGCGCAATTAGGATTAGGCATAGGACAAGCTGCACAAGGTTCATTTTCATAGAGGTATATTATGGCCGGTTTTGATGAGTTTAGACAAAGACAACAACAAATGGGTTTCCAGAATATCCTTGGAGGACTAAAGAGCTTCCAACAACAGGGCCAGCGAGAAGAAACTGAGAGGCAGCGGGCTTTTGAAGCACAACAAAAGTTTGATGACGAACAGACAGCACTCGCCAATAGGCAGCTATTCGCGAAACAACAGGCCGCCGAACAAAGAGCTTTCCAGACAGAACAAAAAGCACTTGATAGGAGACTTCGAGGGGAGGAGTCTCGGATTAAATCAAGTGAAAGCCGAGTAGAGCGTGAAAGGAAAGAGGGGGCGTTGTTTACTGCGGGGCAAAAAAAGATCCGTAGATCACTCACAGGAAAAAGAGACAAGATAGTTAAAGAATTTAAAGATATTGACCGGGTTTTTGGCAATGTTGATTCCTTTGCTGCAAAATTTAACAGAGGCGAGGATCTAACAGCGTCCGACCAGTTCCAACTAATTCGGTCAATCGTCCCTCTTGCTGAGATTAACCCCGGCGTTGTTAGGGGTGAAGAATTTGAGACTGCAAGATCACTAGGTGGTAAGATTGGGGAGATTCAGGTCAGATTTAACAATTTAAGAAAAGGAGAGTTGCTTCCCCGCAAGGTCATTAAAGAGATGCTGGACACTACAAACACTATGAGGGACGTTGTGGTAAGAGGAAAAGAGGGCCGGTTCTCTGACTTATTAGAAGAGACACAATTTGAAGGGTTGAGCGAAAAAGATCAAGATGTCGTTCTTGGTGGTAGTGGCAGAACAATTTTAGAAACGATGCGCAATAAGTTAGCAGCAAGAGAACAAGAGCAGTTAGAGCAACAACAAGCGGCGCAATCGAACCAGAGATTTTTCGCCGGGCTAGGTCAATCAGCTATCGCCGCACCCCCTCCACAACTAACACCTAAACAGCTCCGATTTTTAGAGCTTCAACAAAAAGCGGCGGGTAGATAGATGGCACTAACAGCGGCAGAGTTGGCAGAACTCCAAGCATTGCAAAATGATCCGGAGATTGCTGCGCTTCAAGCCCCACCACAAGCTGCGCCCGTTCAAGCGGGGGGGTTAACGCCGGAAGAGGCGCAAGAGTTAGCACTGCTTCAAAACGATCCAGAAGTCCAGCAATTCCAGCAACAACAGCAACAACAGCAACAACCTCAAGCTACAGGTTCGGCGGCAGAAACGGCAGAGGCGGCAGTTCAAGGGTTTGGACAAGCTGCAACACTGGGGTTTTTGCCTCAAATCCAAGCGGCAGCAAGTCAGATTTTACCTGACCCATCGGCTGGTGTTGACGAAGAGTTGGCAGCACAAGGGTTCAACATTGAACAAGATCCTGAGACATATACACAAGCAAGGGATGCGTTTATAAGAAGAAACGAGCGACTTGCACAGGAAAGCCCTATCGCATCAACAGCAGGGCAAGTTGCAGGCGCATTAACAACAGGGATAGCGGCAGGCGGGGCGGGGGCATTAGTTAAAGGTGCCTCACTTGCTAAACGAGTAGGTGTCGCCGCCCGAACAGGGGGGCTGTTAGGCTTTTTGGAAAATCCGGGCGATACAGAAGGAGAGATTAACCCTTTACAGATCAGAGAAAGGTTAGAAGGCGCGGCGATAGGGGCGGCTACAGGTATAGCAACGCAAGGAGCGCTTGAAAGTGTGGGCGGCGTAGGTAGAGCGATAAAGTCACTCCCTGATACTGTAAAAAATTTCTCTGAGTTAAAAGCTGTGAAAGCATCGGGCGCAATGCTCAAAGATTTTAGAAAGCTTTTTGACAAAAACCGAGCGAATAAAGCGGGGCGTTTTTTACTTGATAAAAAAATCGTCCAAGCTGGCGACGACGTAGAGCGGATTGCGAAAAAAGTATCGGCGCTCAAAGAAGAAACAGGGAAAGAGCTTGGCGATATTTACGCAAAAGTCAATGATGAATTACTAGACCGCCGCATTATTGATAAAATGTCAAAAAATCAACTAGCGAAGATGCTGGACACCTCGTTAAATATGGAAATTGTCGCGGAAGACATTAGGCGCTCAATAGGGAAAGCGCTACAAGGAAAGCCCGGAGCAAAAGCGGTGTTATCCCGTGTTGGCGACGAGCTAGATACACTGGCGACAAATGGCACTAATTTAAATGTGAAAGAAGTTCATCAGATACGACGGGGCTTTGACGATTTGATTAACTTTGACAAGGTGAGTCGTGATACACCATTATTACAACAGCAATTTATCAAGATAAGAACCGAGTTAAATAAAAGGATACAAAAAAGATTAGGGTTTTTTGATGATGTTTTCGGAAGTCAAAAAGCCAAAAAGTTGCGTCAATTAAATGACGAATTTTCCACCCTCGCCGAAATAGATAAAATATCGGCAGACAGAATAGCGAGGGATAACGCAAATCAGGCGTTTGGATTGAGCGAGAAACTAGCAGGGGGCGCAACCCTCATTACAGGTACAGCCGTTGGTGGGTTGCCGGGCGGGGTTGCACTAGGTTTAGCAGGTTCATTCGGCGCAAAAGCCCTTCGAACGTACGGCAATGCTGCAACCGCAAGCCTTGGAAACAAACTGGCCCGAACGCTTGCAAATAATCCATCACGGCTAGGCAATGAAGGCTTAAAACTAATCGAAGCAGCGAGGCAGTCACCCCAGCAATATATGGTAATATTACAAGAGCTGCTAGTCGATCCTGATTTTAAAAAGAGTGCAGATAGAGCGGCGCAAGATAGGCGCAGGGGTTTGAAGTGAAATTGATCTTGCTTATATTATTATCAGTTATGGCGGGGGTATCTTTTGCTGCAGGCCCTATCCAGTTTACAGATGAAAGCGGCGGCAATCCTTATGGGATTAGACAGACAGATAACGAACCTCACGTTAGAGCGAAAATTGTTAACTCATCTGATACTATTATCGATCTAAATGTTAATGAATCTGGACAATTGAAAGTAGTTCTTGACGGGAAAGTTAGCTCTATAAACTCAACATCTACGCTATTAACCAGCGGCGCAGTTTTCACAGGCACGGGAGAGGAAACGCTAGACTATGCAATGATTTTTGTAACCGTTTTTGCAGACACGGCAAGCGCAACAGATGGACTAATGACCCAGGTTAGTAGTGATAACCTGACTTGGCGTGATAGCGATTCCTTTACAATCCCTGCGTCAACTGAAAAAACTTTTTCCTTTCAGACAAACAAGAAGTATTTTCGGATTAAATATACTAATGGCACTTCGTCGCAGGGCGTTTTTGATCTTCACACCGTTTTTAAAAAAACCAACTCTAAGCCATCAAGTCATAGAATTGCGGATACTATCTCTCCACAAGATGACGCAACACTCTCAAAATCGGTACTAACCGCGCTAAATGATAATGGAAATTTTACTAATATCAATGCAACAGCTTCTAATAACTTAAAAGTTGCTAACGTCGAAAACGGACTCGCCATAGCGAAGGGTGATGTATCTGGATCGACACTGCTTCATAAGTTTGGAGATGCTCCTGATTTCGATATTAGTGACGGCTTTGTTACTATATGGGATGGCGCGAATGACGGCGGGATAAATGCCATGGCATACACTTACTCTGCGACTGCCGATATTACACAAGTCTCATCGAGTAATGCGGCAGACTCAACCGAAACAGAAGTTCAAGGGCTTGACTCTAGCTATGAATTGACAAACCAAACAGTAACGCTAAATGGCCAAAACGCCGTACTTCTCCCCACGCCGCTTATTCGAGTTTTTCGCGCAAAAAATGAAAACGGGACAGTATTTCTTGGTGATATTTATATCAGTACGTCAGGGGCCACACTATCATCAGGAGTACCAACCGTAGTAACCGAAGTTAGAGCAGTAACAAGAGCAGAACACCAGCAGACATTAATGGCCATCTATACCATTCCCGCCGGGAAAACGGGTTATATGCGCGATTGGTTTGTTTCAGCATCGGGCGCAAAGAAAAACTCAGCGCACCAGATCCACCTCGCTGCAAGAAAATTCGGCGGCGTTTTCCAAACGAAACACGTATCAAGTATCCAGACTGATGGGACAAGTTATATCCAACATAAATATCAAGAACCGGAGGTTTTCGCAGAGAAAACGGACATAGAAATGCACGCTAACACCGACTCGGATCAAGCGGGAATTGCGGCGGGGTTCGATATTGTATTGATAGATAATTAAAAGGGGCGCGCAATGGCAAAAAAGAAAAACAAACAGGGGTTAAAAAACATACAAAAAAGCCCACTCTCTAGGAAGGTAAGTATGCGCCGCCCCCCTAGCTCGCTGAGTAAAGAAGAGAGTTTCTGGGTTATAGAAAGCGCAATGGACGTACTAAAAAACAGAAGGAAAGAGAAGCTACTAGGTGCGTTATTGGACGAGTTGAACACCGAGGATTTTTAGAATGGCCCTTAAATCTATTGTTATCCCCCTTGTTACAGCAGCAATCCTCGGTTGGATCGGTTTTACATTTGCAATAAGCGGAGATGTTGCTACACTAAAGGAGAAAGCTTCTCACACTGAGAGGCGTTACGTTGAGATAAACAGGAAGCTTGATAGGTTGATCTTTTATATTATGAGAAAAAACCCCAAGCATCAGTAAGGAGAAAATCAATGGAAGCAAAAAAACCTTATTACAGCAAAACACTAATCACCAACCTACTCATGGCGATTGTTGCTTTTTTCCCACCCGTGGAGGAATTTGTTGTCGCTAACCCAACTATTTTTATCTTTCTATTTGCTGCTGTAAATATGGGACTTCGTTTGGTCAGCAAAAAAGAGATCGTTTTTTACTAGATGATAATAGTAAAAATATTCGAAATCTTACGCATTATCAAGTGGCTTGTCACTCTCGTTATGAATTGGGAGAGTGGACAAGCCGCCAAGCGGTTACGGGAATTAAAAGAACGCCGTGCCGTAAATATCCAAAAACTAAAAGAGGCAAAAACGAATGAAGAACGCCGCGCCGCTCTTGATGTTATTTACGATTCTGATTTTATGTAGCTGTAGATCAGGGGGGTATCGCGTCCCTAAAACGGAGTTATGTATAATCGGGGAAGATGTTTGTAGCTGCCGCTATGGTCGGAAAAAATATGATCGACCATGGGAAGAGTGCTTAAATTATACAGCGACCAACCCCGACGACTATAAGCAACTTCGGGATTGGGTGGATGACAAGCTAAACGATCTGCGCCGCTGTAAACGCAGAAACTAAATAGTCACTGATTTAATTATTGCTCTTGCTAAAATATCTGCAAATCGTTCGTCATCTTCAAATATTGCTCTACTCTCTTCGTTTTCATATTTAGCGAAACATGGTTCAATTAAAACAGATGGGATAGACTTCTTTCTCATTGCATTTAGCATCCCATAGCCGTTGTGCCGACTCTTTATGACCTTAACGCCGTCTTTGCCTCGTTCTTTTATCCCTAACTCTTCATTAAGAAAATCAGAGAATATTTTAGCAAGTTTATTGTCTAGGTGATCGCTTGTGTCAATGATTAGATTTTCAACCCCCCGTGCGTTACGTCCTGCCGAGTTAAAATGGCAGAGAACCACTATGTCTGCGTTCCATAGTTCTGCCTTACGGGCTGAGTCGCGGCACTGTGTTGAATAACCTACTGTTGCCGCTCTATCAATCTGCAGTGTTACAAATTTACCCGGCGCAAGCGTATGGATTTGACGCTTAACTTTTGGAATTATTCGTCCGTAGTATTCCCACTCACTTTCGCCTTTGTAATTATCAGCACCCTGTTTTTTTTGAGTATGCCCCCTACCAAGCGCCACTCTCACTGTTTGGCCTGTCTCTGAAATCGGTTCTATGGCGGGCGTTTGGTTTACTGGCTTTTTCCCCTTCGCTTTTACTTTTGCTAATCTAAAACATTTCATTTTTTTATTCCCCTTTTGTTAACAATTTATTTTTCTAAAATCACCCTAACCCATGCTATAAAAACTGGAACCATTGCAATTGTGATTAGAGCTAGTAGTGCGAGTATATAATCCATCCCTTATTCCTCCACTTTTTCGTAAGTTAGCCACCTTCTCTTACCATCACAACTCTTTAAATAAACCTTCATCTTATAATTCTCCTATGTAGAAAGAATCACCCCACCCGTAAGACACTGAATCCTCTACTATGTAAACCACGCCTCTCCCGCCTATATGGAACCTCTGTAGTGTAGGCCCTGCACCATTAACAATAGATCGGCTGTAAATCCTTTGTCCAACCACTACAAGCTCGTCTATTTCGGCTAAATAGTAAATCTGCCCCTCCTTAATTTTTCTCATTTTTTATTCCTCCATTTTATTAACTAATCTTCGTATCTATATCCACTACAATTACCCAATCAGGCCCTACATCAACTCTTTTCGCTTGCCCTAACAAATCAATAGCTTTTTCAAGGGTGTGCACTGTATTGCCAAACTGGCCACTTACCATCCCCCCCTCGCTATTTTCAAAATATTCTACCGCAAAAGAAATTTTGTGTTTTGTTGTTACTGTTATCTCCATTTCTTATTCCTCCATTTCCTTAATTAGTTTCATCCAACGCCTCCAAAATTATTTCGACTTGCTTTGACCTTTTTGTCATACCCACTGCTGACCAATTTGATGGCCACACTGCTGAATCCGCTGAATACCTTGCCGACACCCCTACTGAACGCTCTGCTGAACTCGCTGCTGAATTCGCTGCCCCCCCCGCTGCTCCCTCTGCCGACCACGCTGCTGTCCACGCTGCTGAATGTGCTCCTGTCTTCCTCGCTCCCTCTGTTGCTGCTCCCGCTGCCCTCCTAGCTTTTTTTAACTCCCTATCCAATTTCATCTAATGCCTCCATGATCATTTCGAGTTGCCTTGACTCCGCTTTTTCTTTTGCTCGATCTTTAAGATTTTGTCTTGGCCTAGCTGTAAGCAATTATGACAAACATGATAAGCTTTAATGCGAAGGTCATTTTTAAGCTCTAGGCACTTATTTTCAAACGCACGGTAATTAGTCCAGCCTGAGTAGCTTTCTCCATCCTTCTTGCTTGCTTTGAACGCATCAATATCGGGCATATTCACTCTAAGTGTTGGGGTTACTGCCCCCCAACCGAGCGGAGTTTTTATTTTTGAGTCATTAGACACAAATATTTCGTTGCAAATGTTACAAGTGAACTTTATTTCAATCATTTAAAACCTCCAAAATTATTTCGACTTGTTCACTCTTTTCCGTTCCGTCTGCTGACCTTGCTGCTGACCTCGCTGCTGTCTCTGCTGTTGCCCTCGCTGCTGTCTCTGCTGACCACGCTGCTGACCACGCTGACCACGCTGACCACGCAGCTTCTTTAGCCTTTTTCAATTCTTTATTTAATCTCATCCAACGCCTCCATGATCATTTCTACTTGCCTTGACCTTTCTGCCGACCTCGCTGCCGCCCTCGCTATTGACCACGCTGCCGACCTCCCTGCCGACCTCGCTGCTGACCACGCTGCCGACCACGCTGCTGAACTCGCTGCTGAACTCGCTGCTGAACTCGCTGTTGAACACGCTATTGACCTCGCTGCTGAATACGCTGCTAAATGCGCTGCTGACCACGCTACTGTCTCTGCTGACCAGCCTGCTGCTAGCTCTGCCGACCTCGCTGCTGCCCACGCTGCTTCTTTAGCCTTTTTCAATTCTTTATTTAATCTCATCCAACGCCTCCAGAATCATTTCGACTTGTTCACTCTTTTCCGTTCCGGCTGCTGACCACGCTGCTGACCTCGCTGCTGTCTCTGCTGACCACGCTGCTGACCACGCTGACCACGCTGACCACGCTGCTCTCGCTGCTGAATACACTGATCTTACTGAATCCGCTGTTGAACATGCTGCTGACCACGCTGTTGAACATGCTGCTGAACATGCTCCTGTCCTCCTTGCTCTCTTTGCTGCTGACCTCGCTGCTGACCTCGCCTTTTCTAACTCCTTATCTAGTTTCATCCAATGCCTCCATGATCATTTCGACTTGCCTTGACCTTTCTGCCGACCTCGCTGCCGCCCTCGCTATTGACCACGCTGCCGACCTCCCTGCCGACCTCGCTGCTGACCTCGCTGCCGACCTCGCTGCTGAATCTGCTGCTGACCAGCCTGCTGACCTCGCTGTTGACCTCGCAGCTTCTAACTCTCTATCTAGCTTCACTTCCATACCCTTTTCGATCGTACTCACCGAAGTTACAAGCTATCCATTTCTCCTTCATTTGAATAGCTTCTCTCGGTCGTTTATCATTTGGATAAGTATCTTCAAAACGATGCAGACAGCTCCATGCGAATCGAGTCGCTAAAATGTGAAGAGTTTTTTCGGGGATAAATTCAGGACGTAACACCAAGCTGATAGTATCTTCTGACAGTACACCTTTCACGCCGCCTAAATATTTCAGAGTATTTTTGCCGAAAATTTTGATACATTCTTCGGTGTATTCTTTTAGAGCGTCAAGAGTTAAGTTTTTATTAAGTTCTTCGACATTATGTACACCCTCTATGTCAAGCCCCATCATTTCGCAAAAGTCTTTTATTCCATATTCGCAAAAACCCATCTCTCTTGCTTGCTTAAAGCTAATAGTAGAGTAGGGGTAATAACCACTCTTTAGCTTCTTTTCGATTTCTGCTTCTGCTATTTTTATCGCTTCTGCCTCACTTAGCTTTTCAAACTCTTCTATTGAGAAGTGATACTCACCCTTTTTGGTTGTAATTAGTACATGAGTTTCTTTTTTAGTAATTTTCATTCTTAACCTCCTCTAAGATTATTTCAATTTGTTTATTCTTTCCTACTGCACTCGCTGCTGAATATGCTGACCGGCTTGTTGTCTCTGTTGAATACGCTGCCGACCACGCTGCCGACCTTTCTGCCGACCACGCTGCCGACCACGCTGCCGACCTCGCTGCCGACCTCTCTGCTGACCACGCTGCTGACCTCGCTGCTAAACACGCTGCTGTCCACGCTGCTAAACACGCTGCTGTCCACGCAGCTTCTTTAGCCTCTTTTAATTCCCTATCAAGCTTCATTTCCATATTCCCTTAAAGTATCCACCCGCTGGCGTTTTTCTCATTGCTCCCCCCGTTTTAACAGAACTTCATTTTTAAGCCTATCTAGCCTCGCTCTTTCGTTGTGATAGTTTTTCCAAAAGTGCCAAGATAAAAATATTAAATATGCGGTTAAAATTGCTCCGATCATATCTTTGCCCATTGGTCGCCGAAACTAAATCCCCTGCTTTTTAATTTTTGATCCATTGTTGTGATAAATTCTTTTGATGCCTCGTCAAGTAGCGCCGCTATCTTCTCGTCCTTTTCGACTAGCTTCACATGTAACACGCTCTTTGTCATCCGGGGATCATAGCTTGCAAAGTACCACGATTGCGCATCAGTCACCCACATTGAGAACTGGATCTGCTTTATATATTCGCTCTTAATCGTATCGTCAAAAAGAAAATCAATATGCACCTTAGATGTTTTCGGGCATTTTATTTCAACGCCGGGAAGCGCTGCTATCGCATCAGGACTGCACCCAATTCGCAACCCCGTATCTTTAAAAATAAAAGGGAGGGTGTAGGTATCAATACCAGTGTGAAATTCAAAAGCGGATAGCGCCGCTGGTTCGTTATCATGCCCCCAATCCATCGATGCCGATGATACGCTATTGCTTTTACCTGTGCAGACTTCCGCAATTAACTCATTCATATAAGTTTTATATTTTGCTGTTTTAACTCCTGCTAAGAGACAATCGGCTTTTGATGCTGTTAAAACGCCGTGGCGCATAGACAACCATTCGTCGCTCCCTTGCGATATTTCAGAAGGATCGAAACCAAAAACCGACTCAAGTTTTTTTAGGTCGTCCATGTGTTGTTGCTGTGTTTTCATCCCTGCCCCTTTTTTATTGATTATATTGTTTTAAAAAGCTTATACAATAATTAACCTCATCGGCGTTCAGGTCGTCGATATTTTCAACTACTCTTCGGTATTTCGCCTGGCAGTGACCCAGTAAACGCTCGGTGCTTGATTTGCCGTCCTTCTCAGGGATTTGAGTTAGTGCATCGACAAGCATTGTCATTGCGGTTTCAGAGGGGGGGGTCACATCACGCTCGCCATTGTTAATGCTCTCGTATCCCTCTGATTCATTGGCGACAAGAATCGCCTCGTCCAATCTTTTTGTGCGGTCAGATGCTGGCCATGTTTTCGCTGCCCGCTTGATAACTGTTTTCTTAATCATCTCTCTTTCGTCGCTGCTCCCTGCCACCGCCCACGGTCCAGACTTTCTCTTGTATGCCTCTGACTTGTTTCTAATCTCGTAGATATCTTTGATAGACATAACTGTCGTCAAGAAGTCGCCTTCATTTGTTTTTGCTGTGCAATATGCACCCACTATTTCGCCCCTGTCGTTTGAGAAAGAGTCTCTTTTGTGTGTGGGGCGCTCACCGATTCCGTTGTCAATAAAGTCATCGTTTTTAAAGACAACTTCCGCCACAACAAAAGAGATCGATCCGGCATCAGTTGCCAACTTCAATAGTCCTCGGTAGCTAATGTCGAGGCATACTTGCCCTTTGCGTGGAAGCAGGTAGCAATGACTAGATGCTGGGTTTAGAGATAGCCCGATAGATGCTACATTCATAATCGCCGCTTGTACGCTTTGCGGTTTTTGGATTGCTACCTTCATTAAAAAATCATTTTTAGATAATAGGTCAAGCGCAAAAAAAGATTCCTTTTTAAATGTTACCGCGTCATGTGTTATTGCGATTTCATTAAATGCCTGTTCTTTTACTTTTAAAATTTCTTCACACTGTACTACTGGTAATTTGTTCATTTTTTGTCTCCTATTTGATGTGTGACCATCTGGTCCTGTTTAATATGTGTCTTATCGCTCTGATGCTTGCGTTAAATTTGTTGGCTAGCCATTTTATGCTATATGTGTTTTTATCTTCGGCGTACTCATGGTGCGTTTCTCGGAGTCGCCAACCCTTGTTAATCGGCCCATTATTCTACCTCCTTAGATGAACAGGACTTTACAAAGCAGTCCTTTTTAATTTTATGAATTATTTTATTTTTAAAATTACAATTATGCTCTTTACTAGAGCAATCTTTACAAACTGAGTTGGAATTATTTTTTATTGCTGTTAGTGCGCTAGGTTCTTGAGTGTCCACCCTCATATCCTTGTAAAGTTTTTTTCAATATAGAATTATTCTAACTCAAAGTAAAAGATAAAATTTCCCGTGTAAAAAAAATACATTCTCAAATCAAAAAGTTGTGCTATACTCAGATCTCAACATTTCCGTGTTGTTCCATAGGCCCTTGCTCGTCCACAAGTAAGGGCCTTCTTTTTTAGTTTACATGTGCAATTATTGGGTATATAGTGCCACTACGTTTTTGCAATTTAATCAAAATTTAACCGAGAAATCGGATAAAAACGCCAAACCCCCTCACTTGTCTCGCAAAAACGTAGTGGGGGGGGGCGGCTGTTTTTGAGGCTTATATATATAAGGAGCGACTACGATGAAATGGTTTAGGCATTTTAGTTCAGCATGGAGTTCTATAAAATTAAATCAACTAATCGACGATTTAGGCGTTGAGGGATATGGCCGATACTGGCTTTTTTTGGAGCTACTTTCCGAATATTTTAATGGAGAAAATTCTAGTTTTGCTATGCATTATAGACAAATTTCGCCCCGTGTTATGCTAAAAAGTGAACGGAAATTAGAGGATTTTCTCAAAAAGTTGTCAGTATACAAATTAATCACATATAGAATTGAAGACAAAACGTATTATATCGACTGTCCTATCCTGTGGGAATTACAGAGTAAGGACTCAAAATATAATCGTAAGCGCGTCGTAAGTAACGATCTTGGTACGACCCTAGAAGTAGAAGAGAATAAGAATAAGAATAAGAATAAGAATAAGAATAAGAGCGAAAGCGAAAAAAGTGTGAATCTTGAAATCTTGAATCATTGGAACTCTAAAAAAATTATATGCCATAAAAATAACGCTATTAGTCTTAAAAAGATAGGTCAGGGGATAAAACACCGGGGCAACTACTCATCACAAGAAATCAAACAGGCCATTGACAGCTATCATTTGGTTTTAACGGGTGATGACTATTTCTGGACACACAAATGGTCGTTGTGGGAATTTTTAAAACGCGACAATGCAGATAAGTTTTATCCAGACGAGTTTGACCCTGAAAGGTTTTTCCAAAAAAATAAAATATGTCAAAGTAAAGCCGAGGCAACGGAAGAGAGGATGCTCAAAATGTTTTCTAGTCCGACGCCGGACATATCAGGGGGAGAGGTTGTTTTAGAGGAAACCGAATGGGGGGAAGTGTGAGTGAAAAGCTGTATAAATATTTCGCTAGGTATTGCGTAGCGAAGGGAATTGATGCAACAGAGAGTAGAATAAAAATTCAAGTAGATTATTTAACCAAGAGACACACATACGAGGAGATAGTTTATGCGCTGGGCGAGCTTTTTGGGGAGACACAATGGTTCCCCGACGCTTCGCTGATTATAAAAAAAATAAAGCCATCTGAGGACGAGGTAAAATCTAGGGCACAGCTCATGGCGGGGGAGATATTGGCGGCAGCTGTTAGGTATGGTCAATATCAAGCGAGGGAAGCAAAACAAGAATTGGGAAACCTCGTCTGGTTTGTTGTTGAAAGGTTTGGTGGATGGGATTGTGTGTGTCGGCTTGAATACAGTCAATTGAGCGCAGCAAGGGCACAGTTAAGGGAGGGGTGTTTGGCCGCGATAAAAGTTGGGGAGAAATATTTAGAAGTGAAGGCAATAGGCGACCAAACGCAAAAAGATAAAAGTGCGGAGGGATTTAGTCTGGCAGATTATTCGCCTCACTTAAAATTACTCAAGGGGAAAAATTATGAAAAATAAGCCTAGTTGTGAAGTATGTAACGATTCAGGGAGAGTGGTATTGTTTGACACTGATGCGCCAAAAGGAACGGCAGCGTACGCGTTCCGCTGTGATTGTGTTAGGGGCAATAGGTGGAGTGCTTACCCGCCTGCTAAAGAGGCAGATCTTCAATACCAGCCAGAGAGGAGGGAAAATGGAAACAATAATTGAAGTTAACGTAACTTTAACAGGAACAATAGTGCCTTACGAACCGGGACGAATGTTTCAACCAAACGGCGATCCGGGATACCCGGAAGAGGGAGGGTATGCAGAAGATTTGAAAATTTTACTTCAAAACCCAAACCCAAAACTTGCACCGATTGACATGACTTGGCTTTTTCCTGAAAGTGAGATTGATAGTCTATCTGAAAAATATTACCGCTACATGACAGAAGCAAGGGAGATTTAAAAATGGGACGATCTTATCCGATAAAATCAGCGACAAAAAAAACCTACAAAATCAATGGGGAAATTTTTTTACGCACAGCAGATATAGCGAAAAAATTTAGCGTTGCACAAGAAACCGCAAGATTGTGGGTAAAGAAAAAACGAACAGGGGGTGGTGATAGAATTGCCGTTCAGATAATTATCGTCGAAAACGCCAAGCCGTAAGACATTAACCGGCGGGGGTATGGTCTATCATAGGTTTTGCAAATTAGCCGCCGATCCTTTGCCAAAACGTAAAGGATCCTTTCAATTAGAGCGGATTAGAGGAGAGTCATATGTCAGATATGGGAATATCAGCAAAATGCGGGAAAAGTCGTTAGTTAAGTTGTGAATATGGTAGCAAAAGGTAGACAGGTAGTGATTTCACACCTTTATAATCAAAAAGACGGGGCGTGTCAGGTAAATTGACAAGATTTCTTAACAATTGACTTGTGCAAAGTGTCGAAAAATTAGTCAGTCAAGATTTTAAAATGGCAAAAGGCTAGACATGGGGGTTATTTGATAGCTAGTGCGCCGTCTAACACACTTTAGGGGCGGTAGGTGATAAATCGTTCGTGTTGTCCTGAAAATCGCTTAGAATCGAAATGTGTGCGTCGGTACAGATCGTGGTTAAAATACTAACAAGATTGTTATCACATTAACATTGCCCGTTACAGAGTGTTACTTCGTGTTATAATGTATGTATAACAACAAAAAGGGGCAACAAAATGAAAACTAGCGTAGCAAAACATTTTTTTATTTTAAACGAGTTCGACAAGCCTTGCGTTGAATTGATTGCCCGGAGGGTTGGCGATCAGTTACGATATATTAATCACGACAATGGTGACACGCTCTTTAATATGCGTTGTGCAACCGATCTTGAAACCTTTGGGTTTAGAGCAGAAATAAAAGGCATGACAGATACGGGTAAGATCGCTGTTAAATTTGAGCAAGAAGATCAATCAAGAGCACTTTATCCCAAGGGCAAAAAGAGAAACTGGCAAGATAGAACAGAATTTATGCTTTATTTATAACAACACAGGAGGCAAAACGATGTTTGGACTATACGACTTAAATAATGGATTACTTGAAAAGCTTGAGACAGAGAAAGAAGCAGAAGAGTTAATGACCAAGCGAGCACTAGAATCTGCAGACAAATTTTACGTTATCGAGGAGCTAAAAGATGAGTAAAATTAGACTAACAATTACTATTGATGAAGAGAACATGGACTATCTTAACCAACTCGGTGAAGAAATCGGCAGCGTATCAGCAGCGATTAATTTTTTAATCAGAGATAAGAGGAACTTAAATCAAGCGCTGGGGTTTATTGAGAAAGCATTGAGGGAGGAAAAATGACAACAACATTCTGCGCAGTAGTGTTTATTTGGTTTTTATTTAGACTTTACTAGGAGGTAAACAATGAAAATTAAAGAGATTTTAAGTCAACACAGAAGAGATTTTACAGCAATTTATGAGTGTGAGAATTGTAAACATGAGATCAAAAGCAGTGGTTATGACGACGCTAATTATCACCAAAACGTAATTCCAAGTTTTACTTGTCCTGAATGTGGCAAAAACGCTCCCGACAACTATAGGGCATTAACAACAAAATACCCGGAGGACTATCAGGTTTAATTGACAATCATTCTCGCTCATGTCCTAATCTTAAGGCATGAGCGAGAAGCAGATAGAAAACGCAATTCTCGATTACTTAAATTTGATCGGGTTTTTTGCCTTCAAAGTAAAAGACCAAGCCCAATTTATCAATGGCAGTTATCGCAAGCCCGGAAGGCATTGCGTTCGAGGCGTTAGCGATATAATCGCAGTAAAAAACGGCAAAGTGCTTTTTATCGAAGTAAAAACGGACACGGGGCGGCAATCGGAGCATCAAAAAGAATTTGAGCGCTGTATACAAAACACAGGCGGCGGTTATTATGTAGTGCGGTCACTGGGTGAGTGTGAAATTCTTATCGAGTCGCTGGATCTTGCTAGACACCAGCGGATTACTAAGCTAGAACAAAATCAGGGTTATATCTACTGAGTTGCGGGAAGATCCCACCCGCGGCTCTTTTTCTCTCTATCGACAACCTAATTAAAAAATAACTACAATAAAAGAACGGCTCTTGCTAGATCGCGTGGAGCATGGAAGCGAAGCGCGGTTTTTTTTGACAGCGTCCTGATTTTCTGTTCTCATTAGTGTGTGCAACACGACAAACTTACCCTTTTTGACATCTTCGATCCAAAAATTAGTGGGCGCGACAGACTCACTCTCTTTAAAAAATTTTATCTCTTGATGGCCCTAAGTTTTAGCAACGGGAACCGAGGGAAAGCAGCGGAATGGATGGGTATCTCTAAAAATGCTTGCACGTCATGGATAAAAAAATATACTGACATAGAGATAGAGTCACCGACACTAGAAGAGTTAGAGCGGTATCACTCGTTAAGAGAAGATGCGAAGATCAATCACGGAAACTGTATAGCACGGCAACAAATAAATAAAACACGCAGAAGTTTTTGGTTCAAGCAATTAAATCATGCGGAGCAGATAGAGGTTATTAACAGGCTAAACCAAGTGTGGCGGGGCTTGTTGTGACTAAAAAAAGGAGATTAGAGTTTTGAAAGTTAAATGCAGTTACGACGAATTAGTACCGCTTCACAAGCTAATACCGCACCCAAAGAATAGAAACAGGCATCCCGACGGACAGATCGGCAGACTAGCGAAGATCATTGACTATCAAGGCATGAGATCGCCAATTGTAATATCAAAACTTAGCGGGTTTATAACAAAAGGTCATGGGAGACTAGAAGCTCTAAAGAAACTAGGTTGGGAAACTGCACCAGTTAATCATCAAGAGTATGACAACGAAGCTCAAGAGTACGCCGACATTATAGCGGATAACGAAATCGCTAGGTGGGCAACGCTTGATCAAGATGGTTTGATCGAGGACTTGAAAGAGATTGAGATCGAGGATTTGGAAGTATTAGGGTTGGATGATTTTAATTTTGATGCAGTCAGCATTAAAGAGATAAATCAAGGCGACGAGAACAGCGAATGGGCTGGTCTTCCGGATTTCAATCAAGGGGATAATTATATTAAACTTATTTTTCACTTCCCGTCCGAAGAGGCAAGGGAGGCTTATGTGAAAAAAAATAACATAGAGGTAACCATGAAAAAGAGTAATCAGTGGATTGTTCACAAATAAAATATCCTATATATATTATCTCAAAAGGACGCTGGGAAAAGCCAATCACCGCAGGGTTCCTTAAAGCCGCTGATATCCCTTTTTTAATAGCGGTTGAACCTCAGGAGTATAATAATTATTGTGATACTCTTGGCGAGGAATATGTTGCTAAGTTGCCATTTTCCAATATGGGGGTAGGTTCTTATCCTGCAAGAAACTGGTGCTGGGAGGACAGTATCCAAAAAGGACACAGAAAACACTTTCTTTTTGATGATAATATAAGAGGATTTTACCGTCTTAATAATGGTCACCGCTCAAGATGTGAACCATATTTGCCTCTACTCACCCTACAGGACTTCTCTGATAGATATGAAAACCTTGCTGTAGCCGGTTATAACTATCTTTATTTTGCAAACAAAGAAACAAAGAAACCGTTTTCTATTAATACTCATGTCTACAGCGGCATGTTGATAACTAATAAAATTAAATATCGTTGGAGAATGAAGTATAATGAGGACGTTGATCTATGTCTACAGGCTCTGCATGAAAGGTGGTGTACTGCTTTAATTAATGTATTCTTAATTGATAAGGTATCAACGGTTGTTAAATTGAAGGGTGGTAACCAGACAGAACTTTACAAGAACAATGACCATAATTTGAAAACGCTTAAATCGAAATCCCTCGAAAAAGCATGGCCACAATATGTGAAAGTAGTAGAGCGATTCGGTAGACCTCATCACCAAGTTAGCTGGAGAAAATACTTTAAGCACCCCCTTCGAAGGATAACTAATAATGGGAATGGGTAGACCTCGAAAATTTATAGATTGGGAAGAGTTCGGAAAACTCTGCGCCATGCAATGTACTGCAGAAGAAATTGCGGCGTGGTTTGACATGAGCAGAGAGGTTATGAACGATAAAATTAAAGAGGAGTATGGATGCACATTCACTCAAATATTTAAAGTTATGAGGAGTAAGGGGTTTATCTCTTTGCGTCGGATGCAATATAAAAGTGCGCAAAAAGGGAGCGTCCCAATGCAGAAGTGGTTGGGGCAACAATGGTTAGGACAAGCAGACAAGCAGGATATTAATCAAAATATAGATCATAATGTAAAACATGAGCGATTATTAAGGCATGTTGATAACTTA
>Ga0209045_1000839_pt1 | contig 32836 bp, 17 predicted proteins | sample SaaInlLV_10m_DNA_4_FD_184664 | JGI IMG/M metagenome (GOLD analysis project Ga0209045, IMG submission 184664) | Marine microbial communities from expanding oxygen minimum zones in the Saanich Inlet - Saanich Inlet SI072_LV_200m_DNA (SPAdes) (version 2) | ecosystem: Environmental > Aquatic >...
CCCACACTCCCAATCCCTCTTTCCGGTATCCGTGGAATCAGTGTAATCCGTGGTCAGTTCCTTGGGTTGTTCTCAGGGGTAACGTGGGTGTGTCATTGGCACTCGCGTTTGCCCCGTGAACGCATACCGCGCGGAACACCGTTTTCGCCAACATCCTGCTCGCGATCATCTTCCTGGCGGGGGCCCTGGCCGCCCTCAATATGAGGCGCGAGGCGTTTCCTCAGTTCTCGCTGGACATCATCACGGTCACCATCCCCTACCCCGGTGCTGATCCTGAGGAAACAGAGGAAGGGATCTGCCGAAAACTCGAAGACGCGATTGAGGGGCTCGAGGGCGTCAAACAGTTCAACACAATCGCCCGTGAAGGTGTCGGCTCGGCCTGGATCGAGGTGCAGGAAGACTACGACATCGCGGAGGTGCTCGACCGCGTCAGAAGCCGCATCGACGCAATCTCATCCTTCCCCGTAGATGCTGAGAAGCCCATCACCGCGGAGCTGCTGTTGCGCGACATCGTGCTCGTGGTCTCGCTCTCAGGCAACATGGACGAAGCACGCTTGCGCGAATGGTCGCAGGACATGAAGGACGACGTCCAGCAGATCCCGACCGTGTCACAGGTCGAGATAACCGGCATTCGCGACTACGAAATCGGCATCGAGGTCTCGGAAGCTCGTCTCCGTGAGCACGGCCTCACGTTCCGGGAAGTGGCCAATGCCGTGCGCAGAAGCAATCTGAACATGGGCGGGGGGACTATCCGAACGGAAGGCGAGGAGATCCGTGTCCGCACACTTGGCAGGAAATACACGGGTGCGGAGTTCGCTAAGATCGTGGTTCTGGCGAAGCCCACCGGAGAGCTGGTGACACTCGACCGCATCGCCCGGATCGAAGACGGCTTCACGCAGGACCCGCTCCGAGCCACGGTTGACGGCGAACGCGCAGCATTGTTGATCATCTTCAAGACCGCCGAGGAGGACGCCCTGAAGATCTCCAACGCTGTGCGCGGCTTTCTCAAGCGCAAACAGCCGCAGTTGCCCGAAGGCGCCCATGCTGCACTCCTCTACGATATCTCAGCCGAAATGCTGCGTGACCGGATCAACCTGCTTGTCCGGAATGGGGCGATTGGCCTGACCGTAGTCTTCCTTCTGTTGTGGCTGTTCCTCGACCTGCGCCTCAGTTTCTGGGCAGGGATGGGCATGCCCATCAGTGTGGCCGGAGCGCTGGGACTGCTCTGGGCTGGCGGAGGAACGATCAATATGATCTCCCTTTTTGGGTTGATCATGGTCCTTGGCATCATCGTCGATGACGCCATCGTGGTGGGTGAGGCAATCTATGTGCAACGCCGCAATGGTGCCCCGCCCTTGCGTGCTGCCGTGGACGGTGTCTGCGAGGTCGGCATGCCCGTGTTCGCCGCGGTTACAACCACAATCGTTGCGTTCATCCCACTCGCGTTCGTCGGCGGAATCATGGGCAAATTTATCCGTATCCTGCCGATCGTTGTGATTGCTTGCCTCCTCATTTCGCTGCTCGAGTGCCTACTCATGCTCCCAGCGCACCTGAGCCATCTTCCCGACTTCACCGACAAGCCCAGGCGTTCCGGATTCTTCAGCCGGATCGGAGCCGTTTTCCACCGTTTCACCAGTGGTGGTCTGGAGTGGTTCGTCGAACACATCTACGCGCCCTTCCTCATGAAGTCGTTGTCGTGGTGCTATGTCTCGCTCTTTGCGGCGATCACGATTCTGCTCCTGACCGTCGGCATGATCCGCGGCGGGATCTTGAAGTTCGAGGTGTTCAACAAGCTTGACGGCTTCATCCTCACGTCGACCGTTGAATTCCCGCCAGGAACACCTTCAGACCGAGTTGGCGACGCCCTGGGCCGGATCGAGGACGCCTTCAAGCGCGTGGCAGACCGGAATCCCACGCTCAGCGGCGCCCCTTTGGTGAAATATTCCCTCTCGCTGGTCGGGGCAACGCTGGACGAGGCGCGCAAGACGGGACCACACCTCGGCTCCGCGCAGGTTGTGCTGCTCGAAGCGGAGCAACGCGGCGTGCATGCGCAGGATTTGATGGTTGCCTGGGAGGAAGAGGTAGGGACTATTCCCGGCGTGGAGTCTCTCACCTTCAGCGGCATGGCCGCGGGACCGCCAGGCGCACCGATCGAGGTCTGGGTCCAGGGCCGGAACATGGAGGACATTCTGGCGGCGACCGATGAACTGAAAAACCGACTGCGCCGCTTCGATGGCGTCTATCAGATTCAGTCTGACTTCCGCCCCGGCAAGAACGAGATGCGTCTCTCGCTCAAACCGGAAGCGCGAGGCCTGGGACTCACCGTCGGGGATCTCGGCGAACAGATGCATGCAGCGTTCTACGGGGCGGAAGCGTTGCGTCTGCAGCGTGGCCGTGACGACATTCGCGTCAGGGTCCGTTACACCGAAAGCGAACGACGCACTGTGGAAGCGCTGGACAACGCCCGCATCCGCACGCCGAGTGGCGCTGAAGTCCCGCTCAGATCCGTGGCAAACATCAGTTTCGAGCCCGGCTACTCGACCATCACGCGCACGGATGGGCTACGCCGTGTGAGCGTGACCGCGGAAGTCGACACCAAACGAGCAAACGCAAACGAGATCTTCGCTCAATTGGCAGGGGGGTACTTCCAGGAGCTGGGCAGGCGCTTTCCGGGAATTTACATCTCAGCCCAGGGGGAGAAGAAGAAGATGCGCGAATCCCTCACCAGCCTTCAGGTTGGGTTCCCCCTGGCACTCCTGGGCATCTTCATCATCATCGCGACGGTCTTCCGGTCCTACCTCCAGCCGATGGTCATCATGTTCACGGTCCCCTTCGGCATCATCGGAGCCTGCTTCGGCCACCTCCTCATGGGGTACCAGATCTCCATGTTGAGCCTGTTCGGCATCGTCGCTCTCTCCGGGGTCGTGGTTAACGACGCCATTGTCCTGATCGAGGCCATCAACACCAATCTCTCCCGTGGCCTGCCCTTCTTCGACGCAATCCGCAACGGAGGCGTCCGCCGTTTCCGGGCCGTTTTCCTGACCACGATCAGCACCATCGGTGGGTTGCTGCCGCTAATCTTGGAGAAAGACATGCAGGCGAAGTTTCTCATCCCCATGGCACTGTCAATCGCAGCGGGGGTCGCCTTCGCCACTGTCCTGACTCTGGTCCTGATCCCGAGTCTGCTCGTGATCCTGAACGACGTGCGACGCATTGCACGCCTCATAGGTACAGGCACGTGGCCAACCCGGGAAGGCGTCGAACCCGCCAGCACCCGCGGCATAGATCTTCTCGACGCCGAAGGTTGAGTTGGAAACAAACAGTGGTGCCCGATTCGGAGGACAAACCGTCCCCGTCAGCAACCATGAACCACTGAACCGTGAACTTGGGACCGCCTTCGCGGGCCTTCCGCGAAGGCTCACGCCAGGTCTTGCGCGTATGTTCCGTTGAAACACCCCCTCAGAATGCGCTCGAAATTGGCCCCGAAGATGAGTCGCTTTGCCGTCTCCGGGAGCCGGGTGAACACGACCCAGGCCGCCTGCGGTCGCGGGTCTCGCATCGGTGCGTCGGTCCCAAACAGAACGCGCTCCGCTCCGACGGTCTCCACGAAGTACTCAATAACGCCGTTCGTGACCAGCGTGTAGTTGAGCTGCGCGTAGACTTGTGGGAAGCGTTGGACCATCTCCGCCGCCCACTTGGCATAGGGCCAGGAACGGGCGCAGTGGTCGAGATGCAGCGACATGCCGGGGTAGCGCGAGGTGAGATGTTCCACCATGGGCGTGCCGGCCGGCCCGGACGTGAGGTAGTCGAAGACCATGTAAAGGCGGTTGTCGCTTGCGAATCTGAACCAGCCGTCGAACCCCGGATCGTCGAAATCCTGCGTGATGCGGGGGAACGGCTTGAGCCCCGGGAAACGGCGATCGACGTGATACGTACCTATGGTGGCGGCGACCTCTGCCGGTGTCTGCAATTCCGGACGCACCGTCGCGACGCCGACAAATTCAGCCGGATAGCGGTCCACGGCGTTCGCCACGATCGTGTTGCCGCGGTCAACGTCACCGCTCAAGGGTCCTACCCAGGACATGATCGCCGTACAGTCGACCCCGATCCGGCGCGTGAGCTCCACCATACCGTCCACCCCGCCGTCGACCATGACCCGCTCCCTACCGGCACAACAACCACCGTCATGCAAGACGTGACAATGATCGTCGACCACCCGGCACGGCAACGGCCTGCCCTGGCGCGCCGCGGCCGTCAGCTGGTCGCTCCACGGTCCCGGGGTCGGCACATCCGTCGGGCCACGCCCTCCCAGCAGGCGCACCAGATTCATGCCCGCGACCTTCGCGACATCGGCATCAGGCAGCAGAGACCAGTCTATGAAGCCACGTGCCGCCCCCGGTGCCTTCCGTGGCAAGCCCGTGCCGAACAGGCACCGTTCCGCACCGTATCGATCGACGCAGTATTCCACCGCGCGGTTGGCCTGGAAGCCTGAGAATTCGAGGTGCAACTGGGAGTGCTTGTTCATGAGATGCATGACGTTGCGCCACTGAGACCAGACAGCGTTCAGCAGCAACACAGGGCTGCCGGCGAATATGCTCAGAAACCGATCCAGCGCGGCAAAATCACCCCCAAAGCCCTCATCGGTGGACGTGATAACGAGCATGTTCTCGTCCCGCAACGCGTCCCGCAGTTCGGCCCAGAGCGTCTCGTCCAGCGGCAAGCCGAACACCTGCGGTTCGAGCCGCACGGCACGCACGTCGTGATCACGCGCCGCGGCTACGAAGTCGGGGACGTCGGGGAAATCGCCACTGAGCGCCGGCAGGGCCATCCAGCACGGGAAGAGCCGCTCGCGATGCGCTGCAATCTGCTCGATGAGCTCGAGATTTGCGAGCATCGGGTCGTAGTGCAATGTCTGCGCATGCAGCACAAGCGCACCAGCGATTCCCGCTAGGTCAAGATCATCCAGAAGTTCGTCGCGACGCCAACGTTCCTCGACGTACGTAGCCACCTTCGGGCCAAACGACGCATTGCAGTCAAATAGAAGATGCTCAGCCATCAGTCTTGCCTCGCGTAGGCGGTTGTGGTTGGGATTCGGAAGGTGTCTCCGGGACCGATGTCGCTGATCCAATAGACCCGGCGCCCATCTCCGTCAACATCAGGAAACACCTTGTCGAGTTCGTCACCGGGCGCGGCCAGCGTGAAGGCCCTGCCCTCAACTCCCTGTATCCGGAAGCCCTCCGACATATTCTCGTTGTAGAGCCAGCGCCCCTGATGCCGACCGCCGTCGATTTTCCCGACACCCGTGAGGGCCCTGTCCGCCCGCACCACCCCGTCCTCTGCATCCACGCCGGCTACCGCGCCCATACCAACGACGTACAGGACGTCGCCAAAGGAAAGCGTGGTCCCGCCGCCAGCCGCTGCCTTGGCTGTCACGATCGTGTAGTTGGTCTGGTGCAGTTCGTTGCCGAGGATGACCACCGACCCCCGCAATGCCCCGGGATCCGCGATCTCCGCATCGATGGTTATCGCATTCTGTTCGAAGTCAACGGAGGTTACAGCACCTGCGGGAGGGGGGGCGGCTTCCAGCGAGAAGTCACCATGCCGCACCAATGTCCCGTTTACCAGGACGGCCCGTTCCACTCCGGTGTCACTGACGGTTACAACTGCGAACTCCGCTGCCACGACGAGGGGCTGGCCGGCTCCCCGCCAACGGCAGACAACGTTCGGATCCAGTGAACTGTGGATGAGATCAACGACCCCGCCCTCACGGCGAACGATGACTCCCACGGTCTCTGGAGCAACACCGTCCGCCCGAAGGTGCTCCACGCTCTGGACACTCGCAGCGCCACGGTGTGGCTCGATGGCCGCGACGTAGGCAGACAGCAGATCCTCGTCTGCATCCCCGCCGACCCCACCACCCAACGCGCGACGCGCAAGGACATACTGGATCGTGTCGGGATTTCCCGGCTGGAGTTCGGGGGACGCGTCTGCCACGATGACCTCCCGGGCTCCACCCACAGGCATGGTCATGCTCAGAGACAAGTCTTCGTCCGCGTTGTGCCACTTGGCTGCCCAACTGCCTTGGGGCTCCATCCGCCGCACGTTGTAAAGTCCGTGATATCCGCTCGTTAGGCCCGAAAGTCTCGGAGGTTTATCGGAGCCGGTATCCTTGCCGATGGCGAGGGCATCAGGCTGGATGTACGTCTGCCCTACCCGTTCAGCCGTCAGCACGACATCCTTCGATGCAGCGGCAAGGGCGACCTCCCCCGACACCCAGATGTATCCTCGGGCCCCCGAAGGCTCGTGGGTCAGCCGAGCTTCCGCATCCCCGATCGTCACGACGATGTCGTTTGTCCCCTTGTTGTAGTCATACACATGCAGGTACACGCGGTAACGCCCCGGCGGCAGCACCCGTGGCGCCGTCATCCGGATCTGGCTGCCGTCTTTGCGGGTGAGGGCACCCTCACCGTAACGCGCCCATCCCTGTCGCGAGAGTTCGCGATACGGGCCGTCCTCGAGCAGTCCTTCCGCTGCCTGCAAGTCCACGTAGACGCCGCCTTCAACCCGCGGCACGGGTTTCTTGCCGAACGCTGTGTCAACGCCAGCCAGAGTTCCGCGCGTCTGCGCCGCTCCAAGAGTCCCACCGTTCACGGCTAAGTCGAAGAAGGCGGGCCCGTGGAGGCACCAGTCATGCTGTGAGCCGCCGCGAACACGGAAAATATCGAGCGCATAGGATCTCACGTCATCGATATCGATCAGCGCAGTTGTCCGCCGGTACAGCGATGCCATCTCGGGGTAAGCGGCCTCGGCGGATGCGTCTGCCAACTGCACAAAAGGTCCGGACGCCAAGGTGTTCAGGTGTCCCGCGGCCTGGGTCGTCTGGGTGGTTTCGTCGACGACGACGCAGTAGTGCTTGACCGTATCGGTGTTGCGCCAGCGCCAGAAATCGGGTCGTGTGAAGGGGAACGGATAGCCATCCTCAGGCAGCATGGCTTTGCCAAGGGCCCACATCTGGATGTTGAGCCGGTCACGGTGCCCGTGCCCGCCACCTGCGTAACCATAGTACATGGTGATGGCGCGCCGGTGGTCGCCGGCCCCGCTCTCCAGCACGGCCAGACCATACCCCCCAAGACTGCGTGTCCCTTGCTCGATTTCACTGCCTTGTTCAGCGACCAGACGAGCCACCGCGTCTTCGTCAAACGTGCTCTCGAAGAGATCGCGGGACGTGGCCTTGATCCTGGCCAGGACCTTGGCATGACGCGGATCCCCATACTTGCTGAACGCCCGGCCCTGGAGCCCCGCTGACAGGGCGATGGAGCCCGATCCCCTGATCCCACCACTGTCACCAATGTCTGGTGAGAAACGACCGGCAACAGTCATGTCAATGCCGATGTCAGCCATCTTCTTCAGCTTCGGATTTCCCCAGATATCGACGCCGAGCTTGGGGAGGAGCGCTGCCAGTTCATAGAAGTTCCGGCACCAGCTGGAGGAGTAACTTGGGGAGCTTTCGCTGCCGAGGCCGTCGCGCCAAAAGCCGTTCCACAGGAGGTCCTCAACCCGGCCGGGACCTTTCATAAGCCAGTCCCGCATCCCTGCCGTGGTGGGGCCGGCTTCAGGGGCGTCGTTGTCCAGGACGATAGCCAGGGAGGCAAGTGCTTTCTGATGCATCCCCATATTGCCGGCCACATAGCCGCGCAGGATATCGCCGGCCATCACGTTGAGCATCCCCTTCTCAATCACCTGACGTGGGGAAGCGATGCCTTGGGAACGGAGAAACGCCAGCAGCTCCGAATTGTCGAATATGGGGTAGATGGCGTCGTAGGCGAGTGCGATCTTCGTGTTGTCGCCGGTGGACCAGATACGGTCGGAGATACGCCCGTTGACATTGAAGCGTCCTTCGTGGTAGCACTGCACCCGGTAGTCGAGTCGTTCGTACTGACTGGCGACCTTGGTCATGATCACAGCGCATTTTCGGGCGTAGACTGAATCCTCGGTCAGCAAGTAGGCGCGGCTGAGCGTCTCCATGCCGTCAATGATGTCGCTAACCCAGCGCTGCCAAAAGATGTAGTACGGCACGAAGTAGTAGCGCCTGTCGTCCGGCCCGATCCAGCCGAGCCCGTTATCGATGATGCGTTTGCCATCCTCGGGCTTGCCATCGAGCCCCTCCGTGTTCCAAGACTCAAAGTCGTTCTCGGGGAACTGCCGTTCGCACACCGGACACTCAAGCTTGAACGGCTTATCCCGGTTCATCCGCCACGGGTAGTGCCCGGCTTTGCGGGTGATCTCGTCCCCGCAGAACGGACAGTCATGCGCAATGCACACGTTGATGGCTCTGAGTTGCTCAGGTGGCGGCACGAACTCCCACAATTCCCGGTCGGACTTGTCCACATACCAGGCTGAACGCGCGCGAGCCGCCTCGACCTGTTGCTTTGCCCAGGTGTGTTGGCCAATCCTGACCTTGACCTGCGCCATTGTCTCAGCGTCGTAGTAAGTACGACCATTCTTGCCGGCAAGAGCAACCCCCGAAAGCAGAAAACCAAGCCCAGCCATCATGAGCACCGCCTCCTGAAAGGGCCGTCCAGAACTCTGAAGATACATGGAATCACCACCCTTGCGGGAGCTCGAGGGTCCACACCTCGCTGTTGAGGGGTTCGGCGTGGCCGCCGGCGACCCACATCTTGTCTTTGAAAACGTAGGCGGAGTGTTCATGGCGGCTCTTCCAGGTGACCTGGGCTTTGAGCTCCGTCCAGTCCTTGCCGTCGCTGGAGTACCAGACATCCCCGAAGTTACCGTGCTCTTTTGACCACCCGCCGAGGACCCACAACCTGTCCCGGTAGACCACGGTCGAGAACCACAGGCGCGGATCCCATGGCGCGGCGCTCGTGACCTCGGTCCAGTTGATGCCGTCTTCCGAGCACCACACGTCGTTCGTGGCGACGTGTTCCGGGTGCCAGAGTCCTCCGCCCATAATCCACAGCTTGTTGTCGAACACGACGGCTTGTGCATGCGCTCGTTTGGACCACGGCGCGCTCTCGACCTCCCGCCGCCACTCCTTGCCGTCAGCCGAGGACCAAACGTCGTTCTTGACCATCGCGGCGCTGTGATCGTAGAAGCTCTCCGTGCCCGCCAGCACCCACATCCGATCTCGGAACACCTCGAACGAAGGCGCTACCCGCGCGCACCAGCCGGGATCATCGGTCTCCAGTGTCCATTCGGCCCCATCCATAGAGGACCAAACCTTGCTGCTGTTTTCGGCCCCCGGCAGCTTGCGCCCACCCATGAACCACATCTTGTTCTTGAAGACCAGTGCAACCGACAGATCGCTGTGCTCCCAGGGCGCGACCTCGACCGTGCGAATCCACTCCTTGCCGTCCGGCGACTTCCACACATCACGCGGGTTGGGGATCTGCGGCGTGAACCACCCGCCCAAAACCCAGAGGTGGTCGTTGTACACGAACTCGCCCTGCGAATCGCGAGCCTGCCAGTCCGCCTTTTCGTTCACACACACCCAATCCGGACCTTGTTCTGCCTGACTCATGATCGCCACTCCTCCAATCAGGATCAAACTCAAAACGCCACATCGTCGTTGCATCTGCAAATCTACTCCTCCAGGCTAATCCGCCACCATCCATTGCCGAGAACAGCGGGATCGAGATCAATCACAGCGGCTTCGCCCTCCCGCCTAAAGGACACGGCACGGCTCTCCGCCTGCTCGCTGCTGACGGTGACTGCTTTGGCCGCGATGCCTTTGAGTGCCAGCGAGACAACTCCGGAAGCACGGAGGCGCAGATTGATCACCTGACCATTCTCCTCACGCCAGCGCACATTGGCCCACCGAGGCAAATCGACGTAGGCAACACCGCGCCACCCGCGACGCATGGGGAAATGGGTCTCGTTGAGCACCCCCTTATCATCGTCGTACGTGAATCCTGGAGCCCGACCGAGCACAAGCCTCCCCTGCCCTCTCCCGCTGTCCTCAATCCGCTCCAGAGGCAACCAACGGTTGACATGTCCCTCCTGCCGCCAACACACGAAACCACCCGCTTGCGGCTGAGCCGTGGGGTCGGCGGGGTAAACTGACAAATCGCCCCTGACAGCAATCGTGTGAACGCCACCTTCCTGAGCAACGCCGGACACGGGCAGGGACGGGATAGGCCGCAACGTCACGGTAACGGGACCAACGGCTGCACTCATTCCGTCGATCAGATCGAGGGTACACTCTGTGGCGCCGCGGCGCAACACAGTGTAGCGAGCGTCACTGACCAGATCGGCCGCCCGCAGCGATGAGTCGCTCTCGGGACGCCGGTAGAGGACAACAGCCATGTCCTCGCCACGTCTGATCCGCACCCCAATGCCATCCTTCTCAGGGATCTCGGGTAGCTGCACAACCGACTGGAGCCACGGTCTGTCTGCAAAGGGCTCCCAAACGGCAACAAACGTGCTGTCCAAGTCCCGACCATCACGCCGGACGATCACCTTGTGCATCATGTTCCTGCTGAAGGCCTCTGACGCGTCCTTCTTGTGGAGCAGTTCGCTGCTGTAGCGACAGCGGGGAGCCCGGGCCAGAATGGCAGTCGCACTGGCCGGGGCTACCCAATGCAGGCGCAGGCCAGGCTTCCGCCCCGTCTCAATAGCCCGAGGGCCGGCCCCGGGAGTTCCCGGAGGGACGGGGTCCTTTGCGGCGAACGTGGCCTGCCAGGGCCGGTTGGGGTGAGCGACCCGAGCGTTCCGGAATGTTCCCCAGAACGGACTCGGTTTGTCGGCCTGTGCAACCGGTTCGTTGCGACCGATCGATGTAACAGCCAGGCCATCAAGCGCAAGGTTGTCCAGCACCTCGGTCGGTTGGAGGTCCGTGCTGAGATCCTGCTCATAGTCGGCACAACCATTGGCCAGCCACTCGTGACGCTGCCCTCCGGCCGCTTCGAAAATGTCAACCACAACGTCAGGACCTCCATCGAAAGGCACGAGCACGATTCCACGCCTGTAACGGGTTGCGGCGTCGTAGACCTGAGGGCCCTCCGCCTGCACCGCATGCGCCGCGTCCGGCTGGGTATGCAGCGCCAGTATGCTGCCGGCGTGGCCGCGCCGCTGGGGCTTACTGTCGATGATCACCGTATTGTGTGAAATGGCCCCACGAGCGTAGAGCCCTACGTGGGTGTAGCCGAGGTCACTGACCAACTCGTCACCATAGGCCCACAGAGTGAAATTGAGCATGTCGAGGTGGCCATGGTTGTAGAAACCGCTGAAGTGCAGGTGAGGTGCAATGGCCTCAGTTTGTGCCCCCCAGCCGAGCCCCACGTGACCGAAATCCGGAATGACCAGTGGAGAACAAGACTCAAGTGGGTGCTTGGGGCGAACGTGCGTCGTGTGCGACCACGTGTCGTGAATGGTCAACGGCGCCCCGTCCGGGAAGCGCAACCGGCCCAAGAGGGCCCGGGAACGAGCGTAGAGAGCCCCGTCCGCCGCAGCCTCGAACCTGTCAAACCGTCCACCGTCGAGTACGGAGATGAAGCCGGGCGGGTCGGAATATCCCTCCATGAGCCCGAAAACACTGCTGTTCTGGCTCATGACCTGTCCCATATAGCTTGTGCTCTCAGGGAACATCCCGTCAGCCATAAAGGTGGCACGCAAAATGGCCAGGGTCTTGCGGACACCATAGTGGACCAGATCCGGGCAGCCGATGGCCATGCCGATCTCGATCATAGTGACTGACTGGTAGTTCGCCACGTTATGGTAGAAATGCAGTGGGCTGACCCTCCGGCTGGCGTCCTTCATCAACGACACCTTTGCCGCAAAGAGGAGTCCGTCGGCCACATCCTGACGGGAGTCGCGGCCCGTGATGCGGTCCAGATCGGCCCAAATCTCGGGCGAGTCCCGCAACAGGTCGAACGTGCGTGCCACCGGAGCAAAGAAGCGCATTGCAGGCGAATGCCAGGTGCCAATAATGAAGGTGCGTCCCTGCTCGTAGTTGTCCGGCGGCCAAAAGGTGTTCCAGGGCCATCGCGAGGTAGACGAACCGTACATGGGATAGTCGGGGATCCGGCGGGCCAGGGCCCAGAGCATGGCAGCAGCGCGGATGCCGGCGCCCTCCTTCTCTCTGGCGCGGTGAAGAATCGATAGGAAGTAGGCGTTGCGCGTCATCTCTGTGACCCGAGCCGCCGTCATGAATCGATCCCAGTAGACCCGCGGGTTCGACTGCTTCCACACGCGCTTGACCGGGGCCCCCTCAGGATGGTGATAGGGAGTCTTGATGGTCTTTCCACTGGGCGCCACAACGTCCTGGAAGCCGGTCAACGGATATTCATCCCTGTAGTTGCACACGCTGCCGTCGCCGTTGTAGCAGACATCAGGTTCAAGCGGGTTCCAGAGCGGACGCGTGGCCCGGCCGTTCCGGCGTTGGGCATCCGTCACGCGCGTGCCGATGGGGCGCCTCGCGGGCATCAGCTCAATCAGCCGCTTAGGAGACACCTGCAGATAGGGAACAGTTTCGCTCTCGATCTTCTGCCATTCAGAAGACAGAATGGCGATCTTCCGGCCGCCTCCCCACCACATGCTCCTCCCCTCTTCCACAAGTTTGACAAGAGTCGGTCGGCCAGCCAAGCTGGGGTCCGCCTGCAATGACCGGATCCACGGAACGTACGGCGCAGCAGGCACGGGCGGTTGTTCCGGGAAGCCACCAGGCACCAGATGGATGTTCCGCAACTGTGCCGACTCGCCGCTGGACAGCCTGAAGGTGAGTTCCACTCCAGTCGTTCCAGCTTTGAGCAGGAATTCGCACGTTCCCTTCCGCCACTCCGGCGTCGCGTAAAACCTGAGCAGGCCATAGTCGGGGCCGAACGTCTGATAGGTCGTCCGCGTCTTGCCCCTGAACAAAAGGCAACGACGCGGCGATAGCACGGCTCGCTCCTCGGCGCGGTACTCAAACGAGACGCCGTAAACGCGGTGCTCAGACGCAGACACTTCAATCCGGGGAGCGGGGGCGTCTTCCCCTTTCATCAGGATAAGGGGCTTCACTCCGCGAAGGGAGCCCGGTGCAGCGTGCAAGGCCCCGGCACACGCGCCCAGGATGAAGGGAACTATCATGGCAATCCGTGTCATCTTCTCACCTTAACACTACCTGCGCTCCCTTGCAGCGAAAGGCCCCATGCTCGCACCTCAACAACACCTGCCCTGCCGGAGGAACCCGAGGGACTCCAGCCGCGCTGGGCGGCCAGGCCCCCTCCCCTCAATGAGCATTGCGGACGAGGATCTCTGTTCCGTCGCGGTAAAACCGCAGCACTTGGTCCGGAGCGCCCCCAACAACTCGCGGCACGCCGTCCTCGAACGCGATCTCCGCAAGCTCGGAAGCGCTCGCCCCCGCCACGACCTTGACGCCGCCAAACTCAATGAAACTGCCATTGCAGAAGACCAGACGCTCAGGGGTGCCATCCGGAAATCGACAGATGAGGCAGAACTCCGCGTCTGTCCGCACGCCCCAGTCGGCCTGCACCATGGCCCTATCGTCCGGGAATGATGGCGTGGATTCCACCGCGTTCTCCACGTCCGCAGCAAGCACCAGGTGAGCGCTTCCATCCGCGAGATCCAGTTCCACAGCCACGCCGGTGTCACCATAGGGTGTCCCATCCGCGCCGGCAACGGACAGGCGTCGAACACCGGCGATATTCGGACTGTCCGTGTAGGGTTCGACGACCGCCACAAAGGTAGACGCCAACGGTGCACTTGCCCCGGTTCGCCGGGTGATTACGCGCGGTATCCACGCCTCCTCGTTCGTGTCATAGCCACCCGCGGCAACCCACCCTTCGGCTGTGTAGGCCTGCGCTTCAGCGGTCAGATCCGTGTAACGCAAGTGCACATCTGCCTCGTGGGGGAGCAGTTTGTAGCGGTCTTCTATGTCCCAATCCACCCACCAACCTGGCTTTGGCGCGGCATCAACTGCAACGCGGCGCATCTGCATCCCGGCCCCATAGGACGTTGTTGGCACCAAAGCGAGACCGTTGGTGGTGATTCGGCCAAAATGGCTATGCATGAACTTGGCGTGATCCATTCCTCCGACCACGCGGAAGACATCGATCATGTAGAAGTCGTTGGAGGCGCAGCCGACGGTTGCCACGGTCCGCTCAAACTGCTTGGCACCCGCCACGATGGCAGCTCCTGAGGCTCGCACGCACTGCAGGCTCTCGCCAATAGCCCAAAGGGTAGTCCTGCCGGCGGCGTTGCCATGGTTCGCACCATCGATCACCACCGTGTTGTGGGCCGCGCTCTGCTTGTACCAGGTCGCTTTGGCGGATCCCCAGCCGCCGAACTGAACGGGAGGATAGCCGAAATCGGGCATGAGATCCAGTCCGTAAGCGAACAGCCCCACGTTCATACCGTCCTGATGGCTGTGTCCCCCGCCGGAGTCGTAATCCAGCCAGGCGGCGCGGCCATGAGAGTCGGTTCCCGATCGCAGAATCGCGAGATGCCACCGTTGCTTATCGATGCTCGTCGTTCCCGGCGCAGCTCCCTCGCGCCTGATCACTTCGCGAACAGCTTCCTGCAGCGCTTCGTGACCATCGGCAAACACGTCATGGGGAAGTCCCTCCACAGAGTAATCGTTAGCCATGTAGAGGGCTTGAACAAACGCCGCATCTCCGGTGAGCTCATAGAGCCGCCACATGAAGGTGAACATGGAGGGGGAGATTGCGGCATCCTTGTGGCTGTAATCACTCTCCAGACCAAAGCGCTGAAAGCGAACGCCCTGGTACTGATCTATCCGTTTGGCAAACCACCCCGTGTCGCCCGAGAGCGGATAGTAGCTGTTCAGACACCAGGTGTCGATGTGGAAACGGAACATGCTGTGAAGGGCAGGATTCCGCCTCACTATGTCGTCCAGGAAGCCGGGAATGGCACGGTCCCAGTCCGCCAGGAACAGGGCAATGCTCTGCAGACCGAATGCGGAGTAATTGGCGAGCCCTTTCTCTCCCGTTACGCCGTCCACCGCGGTTGAGCGCTTCAGAAACGCGTCGATGAGCTTGAGGACCTCGTCCCGACTCCGCGGCCAGTCCAGTACGGCTTTGGTGACGGCCACAGCGATCGGGGTGCGCGGGTAGTTGGAGGCAATCTTGTGCTGGTTGGCCAACGCGTCGCGCAGAATACGGCCCTCGATGTTGTTCTGAACGTCTGCAAAGGACCTCTTGGGGTTCTCAAGCTTGAACTCCTTTGCCTTCCCCGCAAGGAAGTGAATCAGGACGTTGTCCCCGCGCAATCCCTCAAAGACCTGGTCGTAGGCGAGGGCCAATTCGCGAGTCTCTTCACAAGCATCGTGCCAGACCGAAACATAACCGTTGCTGCCAAGCCTCTTCTCGTAGACAAGCGCCTGGGTCTTGTAGTCGAAGGTTGGGTATAAGTCCGCAACACGGTCGAGCAGGATCCCCGCCTTGTGGGCATAGGCCGTGTCCCCGGTCACGACGTAAGCTTCGGCAAGACGCTTGATCCCACCGAGGACGGCCTGCTTCCATTGCCCATAGATGAGGTAGGCACCAATGAAGCGCCATCGATCTTTCCCCGCCACATATCCCTCCCCATCGTCGACACCAAAACCGTGTAACGGATGCGCGGGATCGGGATGCTCTGCATTGAACAACAGGGCGCGGTCAGCCTTTTTCGGTTGGAACACATTGTGCTCGTCAAGCCCTGAACGGTAGAAGCTCCGAAAGTCGTTCTTGGGGAAGAACTCATCGCATTGCGGGCAGCGCACTTTCCAGGGATGCACCAAGGGGTCCGTCTCCCACTCGTACATGGGGACGTTCTTGCTGCAACTGGGGCAGTGCCCGTTGGACCACACCATCCACGAACGCGTTATGTTCGGCCCGAACATGAGGTGCCACAGTGCATCGTCGGACAGCGCCACCCAGGGCTGGGCGTCGGCAATCAACTGGTCCCTCAAACGAGCTTCCCGGGGATGGACTTCAGCGTTCCGGCGCGCCCGATCCAGCAGATTCTGAGGGAAAAAGACGCTGTGCTGTTTGGTGTCAGCCGGTGCTGTGGCGCCACACACCAAAAGCGCGGTGGAAAGCAGTGATATCGTGTTCCATTCTGCCATCCCGACATCCTCCTTTCCTCCGGCTCAGACGTCCCGTTCGTCGGTGACGTTTCTCACATCGCAGCCTATGCACGCCATTATGGCCGGGGAGGTCCGAACTTGAGGTCATCGGTAACGAGAAGAGCTTTGAGCAAGGCACCCGTCTCACGGTGTTTGATGCGCACGGTGTGCTGCCCGGCGGCCAACGCTTTGCGCCAGACGCGCCTCCACAACCACGTATCCTGCACACCGGTCGACCATCCTGTGTACGCGCTCAGAGCCTCGCTGTCGAGGGAAAAGTAGAACGAGTCGGACGAGCCGTCTGCTCCCTGAGCCAGGGCCCACAGCGCATATTCACCGGCCTGCGGTGCCCTGAAGACATATCGCGCCACGCCCTCTTCGACAGGCCCCGTCGTGGGAGATCCGGCGTTCGGAGGAACGATCAGAATCGGGGGCCCATCGCCTCTCTCCTGCTCAAGGGCCAGTGGTGACTGGACCTCAAGGGCAGATCCCGCAGGCAGGTAGGCATACAGTGCCTCCTCCCCGGAGTGCCGCACCCGCGTGCTGATGCTCTCCGAAGTCCGGCCCAGCACATTTCGCGCCTGCACGCTGTAGTAAAGCGCCTCGCCGGGGGGGGGATCAAAGTCATCGTACCCTCCACCGGAGACCCGCTCGGCCACACAATTCGCCGCGCTCGGAATAAAGCCGGCACGCGTGTCCCGATACACATCGTAGATGCAGTTGACTGGTCCCTCTCCCCCGTGACGCCAGCGCAACGCAATCCTCGCGCCTCCTTTCCGTTGTGCGGTCAGTTCTTCCGGTGCCGGAGGGGCTTTGGCTCCACAGTCGTAGTGCCACACATGCATGTTGCGCCACACCCCCTCGCTCGTCTGGGCGATCTCCAGATCTGGTCCGCCGTGGGCTGTCCCCCGGTCCTGCCAAACGATGACCGGGACGACCGGGACCATCGTCGACGATGTCCGGCCGGCGTGGCCCAACCAGATTGTCCGGCCATGTTTGATGAGAAGAAACCGGTACCACGTTTCCGCCGGCGTCTCCGGGCGTTCAGGCATCCGGGTCTTGTTATAGGTCATCCGGTGGTGAACAATATCAGCCCCGTCGGACACGGGATACCCCAATGCGTTCTTGCGCAACGTGATAACACCAAGCGGACGCCCGTCCTCATCGACGCCCCCCCAGGATAGCGTATAGCCTTCTCCGCCCTCGCCTGCCGAAAAGGTCACGGACGCCTGGGAGAGCCACTGCTTCGGTAAGTACTCCCAGCTCGTAACGAAATCGCCGGGAAGCGAAGGCGTGACCTTCAGCGTGGTGTCCGTGAGTCCGAACTCAAGCGTGTTGCCAACCGCAAATGCGTAGTCTCCCTTGTGCAGGTCCGGCATCAGGAGCGGCGGCGGGGGGACCTCAGGAAGGCTGTCGAACGGGCGCTTCCCAGCACCGACCTCGTCGGCACCGAAATCGGGGGCTCGACCGACCGGTCTGGACCGCCCCCAACGGTCAAGCGTGACCGTATCCACCTCTCGTCCGGCATCGACAGCAGGACTCCCTGCTCCCGGGCGGATGGCAACCCCGTTTCCCTCAAGCAACGGATCAGCCAGCAGCACGTCCTGGCCGCGTTGGCCGGTCCGCGCGTGTCCAGTAGGCCACATCAGGTTCCCGCGGACGTTGACCCCCTTGGCCGCGGACAGATCAACCAGTTGCCCCTCATGCCCGGTCATCAGATTGTTCAGAACCGTGACACCACTCACGCTGATCGGGGTGGCTGGGTTCTCACGTTCCGCGCCAATTGCCGCAATGGGGCAGTCCACGAACGTGTTGTTGGCAATGAGCGTATTGGTCCCGGCAGTGCAGTAGCGCACGTTGGTGGTCCCCGCCTGTAGCGTCACCGCGCTATCAAGCAGGTTGAGAAACAGGTTATTGACAATGGCATGGTTCTCCCCGAAAACAAGGACGCCACCCCCGCTGTTGATCATGACGTTCCCTTCGAATCTGACCCCATTCCCCGAACGAATAGTGAAGGCAGAAAACAGGCAGTTCGCAGCCACGTTGTAGCGGATGGTGTTGCTTGACGACTTGTTGGAGATGGTCTCGCTATCTCCCCAGGCGTTGTCAAAGAGACAGTACTCGACCAACGTGCGCACGGTCGCCTCAGGCGGAGTGCAGCCTGAGGGCCCACCAAGCTGAATGTTCTCCTGCCCGTTGCCCCAGTACCTGAAGACATCACGAAAGACGTTGTGATCAACGCGATTGTCGCGCGGCATATCCTCAAGGCCGAAAATGCGCAACCCCACGCTCATGCACTTGCTGAGGGTGAAGTAGCAGTGGTCGATGCGGCTGCGACGGCAATTGCGTGTCATCCGCACGATATGACTAAAGGTACGCCCCGGGTCGCCGCAACTGGTGAACTGGCACTGCGTGACACGCATGTGTTCACCGTTGATCATGTACAGGACATGAGCCGGGCCCGCGTGGTCGAACCGGAATCCTCTGAACACGATGTGTCGACCTGTAAGACGAAAATGCGTCCGGCCACGAAAGATGACCCCGCCCGGGGTCTCGGGGCGAATGGTCACCGGCTGGTCGGCTGTGCCGTTGCCCTCAACCAAGGCGGTGGACCAGCCCGTGTACACACCGTTCTTCACGATCAGTTCGCCACCAGGCTGAAGTGCCTTGGCTCGCTCGTTGAACGTATCGATGCTGCTCACGGCGAGAGAACGGGGCTCGGCAAGCGCCGGGAAATCGAGAGACGCGGCGTTTTCCGATGCCACAACCTCCACATCGTGGATCCCCTTGGTCAGACGCACTTGGACCAGGTTGGGGGCCCGTCGGAGAATGGGAAGGCTCTCGCCATCGACGAGCACCTGCTCGACCCCGGGGTAGTGGAAGAAGGTCAGCCCGCCACCGGCCACGCGCCCGCGGGTGTCAGTGAAGTAGATCCGCATATCGGCATCGGTCAGGAAGGGCCGGCGGAAGCAGGTGGCGATGACGTCCCGGTACGTACGCCCATCGATCTCAATGAAGCCATTTTCTGCAGCGACAGCGACGCTCCCGAAATGACATACGCACGCGAACGTCAGCACAGCAGCGACAAGACCGAAACGTCTGCGCTCAGGCATTGCTCATACTCCCAGAGCTCTACGGCATGATGCCCTTGAGGGAATTGGCCACCGCTTCGGCCCGCGCCCGGCGTTCCAGATCGTTGAGGCGTTGGCAGAATGGCTCCGGCGACACGGGGCCGTCGTACCCGATCTCTTTCAGCACGCCCATGAAGGTCGGCAGGTCAATCACGCCAGTCTCCCCGGGCAGATCGCGAACATTGTCCAACTGCTCATCGATCTCAATACCGGCTGGAGCGTCATTGACGTGCACAAGCACGATGTCATCGTTGGTCAGCTGTCGAAGCTCTTCGACTGTCCCATGCGATGTGTACCAGTGCCACGCGTCCAGCAGGAGGCCAACGTTGTCGCCGCCAATTGCAGCACACAGCTCAAGAACTTGAGTCAACGTGTGAACGAACTCGTGAGCTTTGCCACCGCGTAAACTGGGAGTCCCGACGAACTCCAATCCCAGCCGAATCCCATGGGCGGCGAACAACTGGGCAGCCGGTTTGAGCCGGCGGACGTGCAGGTCGAAGTTCTCTTGATAGGTCAACTCATCTGAAAAGGGGAGCAACCACGTCGCGCAGCGGGTCGCGCCTACGCCCTGCATCCTTCCCGCGAAGTCGACCAACCCCGCCATTCCCTGCTCATACTTGCACTCTTCGCCGCGGAAATCGACTGGCAAGCCCGCCGTTCCCACACGCAACCCAAGCTCCTCGTACAGAGCCCGAGTCTCCTCAACGGGTTCACCGAGATTCGGATCCACGCCCTCGAAACCAACCGCTTTGGCCAACGACAACACATCTGCCATCGGGCCGCCGAGCCCTACTGCACCAGGACAGAGATTGCTGAACATAGATAAACACTCCTATTGCTGGTAACCGGTAACCAATCAACCCATCTACCGGCTAAGCACGACTTCCTCCTTGAACGACGTGAATCGCCACTTCTCCTCGACCTTGCGAAGCCCGCAGATCATCTCACGCGTCTCGACTCTGGGTTTGCCTTCCTTATGGCGCACTCGCGCCTGGGCCGTGAAAAGCGCGGTTGCTTCGGTCTCACTCGCAAGCTCCGCCGTGATGTCATAGAACCTAAGTTCGAGCTCCGCCAGAGCTCCACGTGCACGTGCCACGTTGCTAGTCATCACCGTACTGGTGTAATCGCCATTGAAAGGGAACTCGACCAGAGCAACGGTAAACTCGTCCGCAAACAGTCCCGGAAGCACGTTCATTTTCAGCGCCATAACGCTGTTTGTTTCACCGGGACGCTTTGAGACGACTTCAGCCAGCCGTTCCACCTGTTTTGCGACCTGACGTTCGTCACTTGGGTTCAGTCGCCACCAGAGAAAACCAGCTACTGCGGCGATCACCAGAGCCAGAGCAAACTTCTTCTTGCCTCTCACCAGAGCGCTCTCCCAACCACGCGGCGAACAGCCGCCTTCCCAAAATGGTGCTGTTCCATCGGCATACCACGATTATCACCGACCACATAGACATGCCCCGGGGGCACGTCACGTTGTCCCAGATTCCAGTTACAGGGCGTTTGGACGTAGGGCTCCTCGAGCGCTTCGCCATCCACATGAAGCACCCCATCACGAAACGCCACCGTCTGCCCGGTCAACGCAACAACTCGTTTGAGGAACATCACCCGTCGTCCCGCCAGCCGCACCATCACCACATCGCCGCGCTGGGGTTTGCCGAACCAATAGCTGGGACACCAACAGAGCAGGTAAGCACCGTTCCGATATGTGGGGACCATACTCTCGCCACGGGCCACAGCCGGGATACAGACATGCCCGAAGAAAACGTACGCGACCGCAGCGACAGCCGCCAGGCGCAAAAAGAACCGGCGGTCCGTGCGTGGGCACAGGAAACGAACCCAGAATGGGGGCCGCGGATCATCACAGGCGGATTGTTCTGGCGTTGTGGCAGACACAGTAATCACTCAGATCTTCACCAACGAGAACATGCAATGACAGGCACTGTACCGCGCTCCGCCTACGGCACAAGTGCTGAGCGCTCACCGCATCACAACTCCCGGACGACGTCCCCGGCACCGTGGTTTTTGCATCCCACGCCCTCCAGAGCTAGTTTTGCTTGTATTGCCATAATGTCGGCTGCCGCTCTCTCGGGGAACGTTTGGGTGCAGATCGCATTCCGCGTGCATCATCCCCGGGTGACACTCGCCATTCGGCTGGAAGGAACTCGACCGCCCATGCCCTCGCCCCGTGGAGAACAACCGAATCCGGCTGCAATGTCCGATCACTTCCTCACCACGCACTGGAGTCTTGTTTCAGCAGCAGGAAAGGACGATACCAAGGCAGCTCTTGACGCACTGGAGGCGCTCTGCCGAGCCTACTGGTATCCCCTGTATGCCTACGTCCGACGCCGCGGCCATGCCGCACCGGATGCCCAGGATCTCACCCAGGGCTTCTTCGCCAAACTCCTGAGCAGCGATGGGCTCTCCCATCTCGACCGCCGAAAGGGGCGCTTCCGTGCGTTCCTTCTCGCTTCCCTGAAGCACTATCTGACCAACCAGTGGGACCACGCGACCGCCCAAAAGCGCGGCGGCGGAACCGAGACAATCGCCTTGGACGCCGTGTCGGCCGAAAACCGCTACGACCTCGAACCCGTGGACGAATTCAGCCCCGAACGCCTCTATGAGCGACGTTGGGCCCTGACCGTCATCGACCAGGTTCTCGCCGCTCTCACGCAGGAATATGCGACCCTGGGGAATGCCACTCTCTTCACTCAGCTCAGACCAACACTGCCCGGCGGAACAAAAGCCCCGAAGTACGCGGACATTGCCGCCCGCACAGGGATGAGTGAAGGCGCAGTCAAAGTTGCAGTGCACCGATTGCGCCAGCGTTTCCGTCGCCTCCTGCAGGAGCAAATTGCCGCAACTGTCGCAGCCCCCGAGGACGTCGAAGATGAAGTTCGACACCTCTTGAAAGCCCTGACCTAGCCAAACAAAGCTACGTTGCCCGTGTAACCATTCCGGCGTTTCCCTTTTGTTAGGGGTAGAAGCGCGGAACGGAACAGGATCTGAAAGGGCATAGACGATGGACACACAACCGATGTGCGGCACCTGCGGAGCGAAGCTGCCCGAAGACGCTTCCGAAGGCCAATGCCCCCAGTGCATGATGAAAGCCGCCCTCGAACCCGGAACAAAATTGACCGATGCGGCAGGCCCTCTTGACAACCGCATCCCAGCCCCGCAAGAGCTGGCTCCGCTGTTCCCGAGCCTGGACGTCCTTGAGTTCCTCGGTCGTGGAGGCATGGGCCTGGTCTACAGAGCACGCCAGACCGATTTGGACCGGGATGTCGCGCTCAAGATCCTCACACCTTCGCCGGAACAGGCATCGGACTTCAGCGAACGCTTCAACCGGGAAGCCAAAGTACTCGCCAAGCTCAATCACCCGAATATCGTGACCGTCTATGACTTCGGCCGAACGGAAAGCGGGCTCTGCTATCTCCTGATGGAATTCGTCGATGGTCCCAATCTTCGCGGCATTGTCCAGGTGGGCGACCTCCAACCGACAGACGCCCTGGCGATTGTCCCCCAGATCTGCGATGCCCTGCAGTACGCTCACGAGCTCGGAGTCGTGCACCGTGACATCAAGCCGGAGAACATCCTCCTCAACCGCGAGGGACACGTGAAGATCGCGGACTTCGGGATCGCCAAGCTCCTGGGTAAGGAAACGGAAGTCCCCGTACTTACCCGCAGCCAGCAGGTGATGGGGACCCCCAGATATATGGCTCCGGAACAGATCCAGAGCCCAGGCAATGTGGACCATCGCGCCGATATCTACTCTCTCGGTGTTGTCTTCTATGAGATGCTCACCGGTGAGCCGCCGATGGGGCGTTTCCCCCCACCGTCACGAAAGGTCCAGATGGATGTGCGTCTGGACGACATCGTCCTCCGGGCCCTCGACCGTGAGCCAGACCGGCGCTACCAACACGCCGCAGAGGTCAAAACAGCCATTGAGACAATCCAGCACGACGGCCCCCGAGGCGGTGCCCCAACCCCACCACCCGTAGCCACAGAGACTCCCCCCACTCCTCCCGGGGGAAAAAACTACGCCCTCCTGATAATGGGATGTCTCCTGGTCGCCCCCGTGGGCATACTCTGTCTCGTGTGCCTCGCCGGCATCGCGATTGGCTTTTACCGTCACCTCAGTTTCGAGAACGAGTCAGCAACGCTGGCTGCCTCTCCCCCACTCGTGAGCGTCGATGGAGCGTTGGACTCGGGAGACTGGGGAGGGAATCTTCTGCTGAATGCCGGTTTCGAGGAAGCAGCGAATACGTCTGGCACGGAAGCAGCGTATTGGGTCAGTGCCCCGACAACGATGGTACAGGAAGCACCGGCCGACTGCCAACGGGTGACTGGAAATGCAAGCCATGGCGACGCATGTCTGAAGATCACAAAGCGCCACTCCGAACACCATGGAGCCGAGGCTGGATTCATGCAGAATCTCACCCAACTCCCGCCCGGCGAACGAATTCTGGTGAGCGGTCTTATCCGTACGACCAACGTCAACGGATCCGCTTCGATCAAACTCCGCCTGAGCGACACCGACGGAGCCTATCGCGGTATGTGCACGACACCCCAGGTGAAGGGAACGACCAGTTGGCGTCGCCATGCCGCCACCGTCACCGTTCCACCGGGCGCCATCGGTGTCCTGGCACTGGTGCTGCAGGGAACTGGGGACGTCTGGTTCGATGACGTTCAGGTCCAGGTTCATGCAGGCAGTGCGGCCGTTGTCCCAAAGGAAGGCCCCGCCCCGACCGTGGCAGCTCGCGACGTGCCTCCGGACACCGATTTCCTCACCGATGGAGGATTCGAGGAGCTGATCAAAGGGCAGCCGACGGGTTGGGTGGCGATCGGTAAGGGAAATCCTGGACTGGAGCTCGCCGCCGACACGCAGATCAAACGCAGCGGGGCAGCGTCCGCGACAGTGCTGAACACAGCTGCAGACACGCAGCAGCCGTGGAACTGGCGGCAAGAGATCACCGCCGCGTCAGGCCACGGAGTCCCAGTCGGGCGCACGGTTGAGCTCACCGGTTGGGTCCGCACCAACGACGCCACGGCGGCAATGGTGGGTGTTCAGCTTCTCGATGCCAATGGCCACTTCATTGCCTTCCATACAACCCAAACCGAGAAAGTGTTCAGTGGAACTGTCGATTGGACCGGTTTCGCCCTGAGCTTCCCGGTGCCGGTAAAGACAGCGCGTATCGCCGTTCTTGCCATGCATCAGGGCCGAGGCCAGGTCTGGTTCGACGACTTCCGTATGGTGCTTGCGGCAGGCAAATCTGCCAAACCGAACAACGACTGATCCCTGACGTACACCGAACGGCCCCCGGGCGACATCTTCCCCTTGTACGCCGAACGGCTCTGGGGGACATCTTCGCCTGGCGATCGGAGGGCCGCTCGCCGTACAAAGCAAGGATCGGCATCTTCCGCTTGTACGCCGAACGGCCCCCGGGCGGCAACTTCCGCTGGCGATCGGAGGACCGCTCGCCGTACAAAGCAAGGATCGGCATCTTCCGCTTGTACGCCGCACGGCTCTGGGGGACATCTTCGCCTGGCGATCGGAGGGCCGCTCGCCGTACAAAGCAAGGATCGGCATCTTCCCCTGGCAATCGGAGGGCCGCTCGCCGTAAAGGACAGTGAGGCGGCAGGATCCCTCCCCACCTTGACAGATCCCTTCGGGAATTGACATTAGCCCGACAAGAGTGACACTCAACCATGGCGACACAACCACGCTGGCCGCTAATCAGCCGCCCAAGGAGCCCGCACTCACGATGGAAGTCATTATCCGCCCCACCACCGAAGAGGCCTGTTTGCTGACCGCGCGGGTCATAGCCAGAGAACTGAGGGACAAACCGTCTCTCGTCCTTGGTCTCGCAACCGGCGGGACTATGGAACGAGTCTACGCACACCTCGCCCAGATGCACCGCGAAGACGGACTCGACTTCTCGCTCTGCCGCACCTTCAATCTGGATGAGTACATCGGGCTCACCCCGGAGGACACTCACTCCTATCGACACTACATGAACACACACCTGTTCGATCACGTGAATATTGACATCCGCAACACACACCTGCCTCACGGCACGGCCGAGGACCTCAATGCAGAATGCCAACGCTATGAGGCCCTGATCCGGGAGTGTGGGGGTATCGATCTACAGCTCCTCGGCATTGGTCAGGACGGGCACATCGGCTTCAACGAGCCCCTTTCGGCTCTGTTCTCACGGACCCGGCAAAAGGCCCTGACCCCAACAACCATCACCCAGAATGCCTGCTACTTCGGCGGGGATCCGGAACAGGTTCCCCGACGTGCCATCACCATGGGGGTCGGCACGATCCTCGAGTGCGATCGGTGCCTTGTCCTCGTCACCGGAGATCGCAAGGCCGACATCCTGGCCAAAGCTGTTGAGGGCCCGGCCACCGCAATGGTCACCGCCACCGCCACTCAATTCCACGCCCACTGCTCCGTCATCGTCGATGAGGGAGCCGCCACCAGCCTTCGCGAGAAAGAGTACTACCGCTGGCTCTACGACAATGAGCCGGAATGGGCTGTATTCCGTGAAGGCCGCGCCTGAGACAAGAAAACCACGGCTTCTTTGGGGACCCACAACATGCCTGCATCCGACATCGGCGACTGTCCAGTTCTATCACTGTTCTCCGAACTCCTTGAGATCCCCTCGCCACCCGGGCGTGAGGAGAGAATTGTCGACTACCTCAGAACCAAGCTGATAGGCTGGGGATATGCCCCGGTCATCGATCCCGCAGGCAACGTCATGGTGCGTCTTCCGGGACGAATGAGTGACGGCCCCACCGTCTGCCTGGCAGCCCACATGGACGAGATCGCCGTGGTTGTCACGCTGGTGGAGCCAAACGGCGACCTACGCGTCATCAACTCCGGGGGCCTTATCCCGCCGAAAATCGGCGAACGTCCTGTTGTCCTCCTCGGGGACCAGGCAGATGTCCCGGCCATCGTCTCCTTCGGTTCAACTCATCGGCCCGGGACACAGGGCATTGGGACCGATTGGCACGACGCCCGACTGGTGACCGGATTGTCTGTTGCCGAACTTGCAGCCGCCGGAGTCCGGCCGGGGACGCCGGCCGTGCCAACCCGAGACGGACGCGGCCCGATCGTCCTGGGAAATGGACCAGACCCACTCGTGGCGGCATGGACATTCGACGATCGAGCCGGAGTCGCCGCCCTGCTCAACAGTCTCCGCGAATTCCATGAGAAGAGCCTGCAACCTGCTTTGCCCACGATGGTGGCGTTCACTGTCCACGAGGAAGGCGGCTGCCACGGCGCCAAAGTGCTTGCTCACCGGGAACGCCCCGACGTGTTCATCGCGATCGACGGCTGTCCGGTGCTGCCGGATGGACCGCTTGAGCTGGATGGCCGCCCCGGGATCTGGAGCAAGGACCAGGAAACAAACTACGACCAAGCCCTTTTCCGCGATCTCCGCAGGCTTGCCAAAGAAGCAGGGACGGAATTGCAGCCTGTCGTGTATGAACGCGCCGCCAGCGATGCCGGCCGCGTCTACGCATCCGGTGCGGCTCCGCGCGTTGGCTTCTTCGGCCAGGTCCGGCGTAACAGTCACGGCTTCGAAATCGCCCGGAAGTCCGTGTTTGCCAATGTGTCCCGAGTCATCACGGCCTTCATGACCCAGTGGACAGGCTGAGGGGGACTATCCTCAACGTGGGAGGAGCCGCCGTGCTCCGATCGACTGTCTTGACACAAAACATCGCGGGATGGCACCCGCTCCCACATTGGCAGGCCCATGCGGGCTGGGACTGTCCTCAACGTGGGAGGAACCGCCGTGCTCCGATCGACTGTCGTGACACAAAACATCGCGGGATGGCACCCGCTCCCACATTGGCAAGCCCATGCGAGTTGAGACTGTCTTCAACGTGGGAGGAGCCGCCGTGCTCCGATCGACTGTCGTGACACAAAACATCGCCGCCTACTACTCCCCCACCGGTCGCAGAACAAACACATCCACGTTCTGGGAGCCGGCAACGAACTCCCAGCGGAGCGTGTGTTTCCCTGCCGCCAGTTGGATCAAGCCCCGTTTGCCTTTCGGGCCGACCACACGGTTCCAGGCCCAGTCATCCGTTTCGCGACACCATCCGTTCGTCCCCTTCATCTGGATGGCACTCCCCTCGACCGGGAACGGCCGCGTATCAATGGTGCTTTCGCGCTCGATCAACTCGTGTTCGCTTGCCCCTCGGACCAGCAACTCGTAGGTCCCCGCCTGGGTCGTGTCAAAGCTCCACTCGGCCCACTGGATGGGCCCATCTATGCAGCAAAACGCCTTCCCACCGGTGGACGCGACCTTGCTCATCACCTTGCCCTTCCGGTCAGATTGCGCCACGGGGCCGGGAGCATCGGTATCGATCACGATGTCCCCGTCGCGAATCGCGGTGTCTGCAGGCATCGGGACAGTTGGGATGATCGCGTAGTTCCGAGGACTCACACTGACCTGATCAAACGTGCCCCGACCGGTAATGGCCAGACACGCCTGCCCCGCCGGCAATGCGGCCAAAAACGACTCGGCGGCATGGGTGCGGCCATTCACGCGGATGTGTGGCGGACGCGCACCCGTCCACCCGTGCACGACGATATCTGACCGACAACGCTCGTTCGTGTCGAGCGTCGCCCACCAGGTCGAGATGTCGCCGTCCGGCAAAGAGTGGCGTCGCCCCTCCAGGCGCAGATCGCCGGTCGTAGTCTTGAGTTTCGCGTTCAGAAGGGCCGGAGAGCGCCCTTCATCCAACGCCCAGGACCGGGGCGTGTCGCTGGCAAAAAGCTCTTTGCCACTGACGTACAGACGTGTCGCCGAGAGCGCGAGGGCGTTGACGACATCCCCATTCTTCCCGACCAACACAACGGCTCCGTCACCATCAGTCTCGACTCCCTCAGCGCTCAAAGGCCCCGTGCCATCCTGTTTGCGCAGCAGAACGGTGTAGGTCCCGTAAGCGGCCACGAGTTCGCAGCCAATGGCATTGGCTGCCTCGATTCGCCGTACCGTGGCCGGAGCCGCCGTTGTCACTGTCCGCTGCACCTCCATGACGGCGCAAAACTCCTCCTTCTGGCGCGACGTTTCCGGGGTGGCAGTCAGCGTCCATTCCGGTTGCACCTCATCCCATGGGAGAAACACGCTCTTGCGCGGCATCTGCGGAGGGATGTCAAAGCTCTTGGTCACCGTGAGTGCCAGGTCGCTCGGGGCGAGGAAATGCCCGTTCAACCGAGCCGTCTTCCTTTCGAGAGTAAACGTGCCAGCCGCTGTGTCTGCCGGAAACGCCTCATCCGTATGTGCGTGCAGCAACCAGTCCAGTTTGGCCGGCCCATCGGATGCTTCGACCAGATCATGCACGATCACAAAACCCGGTTTGAGGAAAAGCAGTCGTCGGTCAAAGCGTTTCAGTCGCCCTTCATAGACAGCCGGGTTTGTGCCTGCGTCTCCCACGGCGTAGCCGAATCCGGGGGACTCAAATTGCGCGGAGATTCGACCATCCGTTCCGCGCTTCTGGCCCTGGTCATTCACCAACAGCGTGTTGTGCGCCAGGGTCTTGATCGAGTACGCTTTAAAGTGGGGGCTGCCATACCAGTCGTAGTACCCGCCGTCCACTGCGAGTTTGTCACCATAGGCATGGATCGCGAAGCCGTTGTTGTCATCATGCTGGTGGCCTGCATGATATGCTCCGGATCGCATGCCCACGCCAACGTTCTCCAGTCCGTCACTGAGACAGGTATTGAAGAGCACATACCCGATGTAGGGATAGTAGGCTGATTGAGGGATATCGGCGGGGGGTCTGGCCTCAACAGTCGGGCTTTGGCGATTCGCGTACCAGATGGCGTAGGGATCCTGCGCGCGTTCACCCAGAAGCCCGACCAACCTGGTTCCATACACTCCTTTGATCGACGCGTTTCCGCGGGAGGAGTTGTCGGCAAAGCTGATCGCATAGGCATCGGGAGGCGCGCAGTACAGCGGGAATCGGCACGTTTGGCGCAGCCAGGGATGGTCATAGAGATCGACACCTGCCATGAAGCGCATCAGATCCGCGAAGTTCGCAAGCATGTTCACCCCGTAACTCCAGTAGCTGATGCCTTCCTGATTTTCCCCCTGGAACCCCATGCTCGGAAGAATGCGCAGGGCGTAGCACTGAAGGGCTACATCGAGCCACTCCTCCGCCTCCGGGAACACCCCCATCAGCACCAGAGCGGACTCCGCAACAATGGCCGTCTTCTTCCAGGGGTGGTTCTGGGCCGGGTTGATACGGAACGGATTGATCTTGACGTAGAACTGCAGGATGCGCTCTTTGAGGATGTTGTGCACCAGAGCCCGTTCCTCCTCTGTCAGCGTCGCCTCGCACGCATCGTAAGCCCAGACCATGCCCTTCAGCAGCGAAGCCGCCTGCAGGTCCCCGTACCGGGCTGCGCTGCCACCTTTCGGATCCCAGGAACAGACATCGACGAGAAGTGACTTGGCGGCGGCGATCGCTTCGGCATCCCCTGTCAGAATGGCCGCCTCAGCGACTCCCCTGATGCGGCTCCCAGTGCGTGAGGTCACCTTGCCGGCCACGTCTCCATACCAGTCAATCCACTGGGGCCAGCGGGGATCATCCTTCTTGTAAGGACCAGGGTGTTCAGGGATGCCCGGCTTGAGTCCGTTGCGGGCCTGTTTGATCCGACTGACGCGCCCCGAATCCGACAGGAGCTCGCCGTCGGGCCGGATGCGAGGCAACAAGCGCGGATGCGGACGGCTGGCCAACTCAGCCGCATTGACCGTCGGGACAGCATAGTTATGGGTCCGTTCGGGGATGATCAGCTTCTGGCTCGGCGTCCAGCCATCGTAAAGCTCAGATTCTGTCCGGCGACGGAAGTACCACGTGCCCGGGAGCACCGGCGCCGACGGGACGTAATAGGGCCGAGGCGAAGACAGGACTACCGAGTGTGTGGCACCCTCCGGGAAAGCAGGATCCATGGAGTACTGCAACTCCGTGCCGGTGCCGGCCGGCCCGCGCCAGTCCAGCAGAGGCGGGTTGTTGTGGCACGTGTAGGTTCCTCCCGAAACACTCGTCTGCCGCAACTCCCCCACATGAATCCGGATATTGTCCAGCCAGACTTTCATGTTGCAGGGATTGTCGCCACGTTCACGCTGATCCTTGGAGCGCCCATAGAGCTGGATGCGGTCGAGCACCAGCCCAAGCTCCATACCGATCCCGAAGCGCCCCTCGAGCTGTGGCAGCGAGACCTCAACATGGCGCCACTCCGGGCCAAACGTGTCTGACTGCCAGAAGCCCTGCTTGCCGCCACTGAAGAAGCTCATCCCCATGTAGGCCCCCTCTTTGCCGGGATCGATCTCTTCGCGATGATCGAAGGACAGAATGAGGTTGCGCTCTATCGTCACGGGAACAACAATGTCGAGTGAACAGAATGTCGCCGGAGCTCTGGTTGCCAACTCCAGACACATTCCTTTGCCGGGAGCCCGTTCCACCAGCCGGCCATCCACGCGGGCGAACGTGATTCCCTCTATCTCCGTGACGGAGGCCTTCCCCTCGAAATCGCACTGCCAGATGTCCTTCGTCTTGACGGGAGCACCGTGCGTAGAAACCACCAGGAAGCCGAGAAGGAAGCCGACCTGACCAAACGTGCGTGCGAACTGCATGACGTACCCTTTGGATTGACACCTGTACTCGGCGCAGCACCAACTCGGGCGCCGGCCTCCTTCAGCCGATAGGCGAAAATAGCAGAGCCCAACCGATAACGCCAGTTCCTCAGAGGGCCTGTTAGCACGTCCTCCAACGCTACGGTAAGCCTACCGGGGAGCGGTGACGATCGGACGAGTAGAGAATGCCGGAGCGTGTTCGGACCGGTGGGCAATCGCTTTGCGTCTGCCAACTCAGGTATCTTGACCCGAGAACGGTCTCGTGCCTCCACGGTTGATATTAGGGAACGCCAGCCTATGATCCTGCGTTGCTGCATCTAAACGGCCAAACCGCCAATCCGCCGTTCAAAGGAGTGCGAGGCTCAAAGGTCTCGCAGACGCCATATGCCCAAACCAGCACTAAGCGGCGGTCCCAGGACCGTGACCACAGCCGCTCCCCAATCGCCCATCGTCAGCGAGCGCGAAATCCAGGCCGTTGTCGAACTGATGCGCAAAGGGGAGATCTCCGTCTCGCCATTGGTCAGTGAGTTTGAAGAGGAGTTTGCCTCATACATCGGGTGCGAGTTCGGCCTCGCATCCAACAGCGGCACATCGTCGCTTCATGAGGGGCTGGCCGGGGTCGGCTTGCCTCCTGGCGGGGAAGTCATTGTGCCTTCGTACACCTTCGGGCCGGGTGCAGCCACGATCCTTGCTGCACGCGGCGTGCCTGTGTTCTGCGAGGTCGACACTGAGACACACTGCATCGACCCCGAGGATGTGCGGCGCAAGATCACCCCCAACACTCATGCGATCATGGTCGTCCACGTCTGGGGCAACCCCTGTGATATGGGCCCGATCCTCGACATCGCACGCAAGCACGATCTTGCGATCGTCGAAGATTGCTCCCACGCGCACGGCGCGACCTGGCACGGTCGGAAGATCGGCTCGATCGGCGACGTCGGCTGTTTCAGTCTCCAGGGCTCCAAGCTCGTCAAAGCCGGCGAAGGAGGCGTGTTAACCACAAACTCACGCGATGTCTACGAGCGGGCGGCAGCCACAGGCCGAACCGAGAAGATCAGCACATTTCCCGCGGACTCAATCTTCAAGCAATGCCCTCCGTTGGGATCCGGGTTCAAGCACCGACCTCATCCCTTGGGAATGGCGTTGGCTCGCGAACAGCTCCGCGACCTGGATGAACGCAACGAGATTCGAGACACACAAGGGACGCGTCTGGACGCAGCCCTGGCCGGGATGCCGGGGATCACCCCGCAACTGGTGTTGCCGGACTGTCGACGTGTCTATGCCTACCACTTCTCCGGCTATGATGAAACGGCGCTCGGTGGGCTCACGCTCGAGGTGTTTCTACGCGCCCTCAAGGCCGAGGGGGTACGCTGCAGTCGTATCGGTTACGGCCGACTCCACAATGTGCCCCTGTTCGAGCCAGGAAGTCCGTACCAGGAAGGCTGCCTGGGAACGTGCCCGCATATCACGGCCACCAAAGCACTCGCCTGCGGACCTCTGCCCCAGACCGAGTATCTCCGAACCCACAGTTTCGGGGTGGCCCCCCGATTCGAGGTCGACTGCCCCGAGCTGATCGACCAGTACATCAGAGCCTACCACAACGTCACATCGTCCGTCGATGAGCTTCTGCGCTGGCAGGTAGAGAACACTGACAAAGTCCAGCCCGTCGAAGTCAGCGGACGGAGCCTCAACCCCGTGTGACCTCAGCTTCAGGAGAAACCCGATGCACCCAAAGTTCACATCTTGCGTCGTAAGTCTGCTCGTGCTGGGGCACGGCGCGGTCGCAGCCGAGCCGCTGAAACCGATCGTCGACATAGAGGAAACAGCCTATACGTACGAGCTTCGAGCGCAGAATTCGGTTGGATTCCGTAACCTGCTTGCCGCGTGGTCATAGGAACTTCTCCTTGTCGATACCACGCTCGTCTGGCGCACTATAGTTGCGTGCGATCTCTGCTTTTTCCAGCTTT
>Ga0209045_1000840_pt1 | contig 32828 bp, 24 predicted proteins | sample SaaInlLV_10m_DNA_4_FD_184664 | JGI IMG/M metagenome (GOLD analysis project Ga0209045, IMG submission 184664) | Marine microbial communities from expanding oxygen minimum zones in the Saanich Inlet - Saanich Inlet SI072_LV_200m_DNA (SPAdes) (version 2) | ecosystem: Environmental > Aquatic >...
GTAATAATCACGAGGACTCATTCGTTGAATTTTATCAGAAGGAGGAGGGCAAATTATCACCATTCCTTTATCCTGAATTGGATTTACTTCCTCAAAACGAGCTACTTCCAATTGAATTTTTGAAAACAATTTGGAATTCAAAATAATGGATTTACCGGCTTTTATCAATGATGGTTGTTCATCATATCCATATATTCGTTTGGAGAATGGTCGAATAGCAGCATGTGCATCTTCTACCACCTTGTTCCATACACTTTTATCGAAATCTTTCCATTCCATAAATGCAAAATGATCCCGACTTATGTTGGGAGCAATATTGTTGGCAATTAAAGACGCTTCAATGGGTATGGTTCCTATATTACACATCGGATCGATTAAGTAGCAGTCTTTTTTCCAACCAGATAAAAGAATGAGTCCGGCAGCAAAAGCTTCGTTCAAATAGCGTTGTTGTTGATCTTGCTTATAGCCTCTGTGGTTCAATGGTTGACCAGAAGTGTCTAAGGAAATAGTGCAACTTTCTTTGTAAATATGCACATGTATCCGAAAGTCAGGATTGCTTAACTCGATAGTTGGAATGGTGTTTTTCGCCTTCTTGAAATAGCTATTAATTCCTTCTTTAACTTTGGATACCGCTATGCGTGGATGCTGAATAGTGGATTCAATCAGTGTGCAATCGATTACGTAGGTGTCTCTAACCGATAAATAGCTACTCCAATTAATCTCTTGTATTTTATGGTATAAACCCTGATCATTTGAAAATTTGAATCGGGAAATGGGTTTCAATATTTTTGTAGCAGTTCGTAGCCATAAATTGGCTTTGTACATTAATTCGGTATCAGCTGAAAAGCTAACAGAATGCTTTTTTGCTTGTACATTTTGAGCGCCTATTTGCTCAAGTTCTCTGGCCAAAACCGATTCCAGACCATTAAATGTTCTGGCGCTTAAACTGAAGGTCTTAGAAATCAAACTCAATGATTTGTCGTTTTGTTAAAATAGAATACAAATATATAGTTTCTGCGGCTAAACAGGCTTATTGCATGAAACAAATGGTCTATATACCAAATGAGCAACCCAAAGTTGGTGCGAGCTTGTAGCTCGTACCTCCACTAATATTCATTCAATCCAAATATTGTAACTTTGATTACATGAGCAGAAAATACAAAATGTATAATCCAGAAGGGATTTATTTTATATCCTTTGCTACAATAAATTGGATTGATATTTTCATACGTGAAGACTATTTCAATATTATTACTGATAGTCTGAATTACTGCACAGACAATAAAGGATTAATTGTTTATGCCTATTGCATTATGCCCAGTCACATTCATTTAATTTTCCGAGACAACAATAATAATCCCTCAAAGCTAATTAAGGAGTTTAAAACATTTACCTCAAAACAAATGAGAAAAGAAATTGATGGGAATGAACAAGAAAGCAGAAGGAAATGGATATTACAAATGATGAGAGATGCAGGAATGAAAAATAGTAATGTTCAAGATTTTCAATTCTGGCAACAACATAAGCAACCAATTGAACTTTGGAGCAATCATGTTCTTGAACAAAAATTAGATTATGTACACAATAACCCAGTTGTAGCAGGATTTGTGGATGAACCTCATCATTGGAAATATAGTAGTGCAAGAGACTATGTAGGCATTTCAGGTAATGTAAAAATCTGCTTGTTAGAATAAGATGTAGTTAATGGTACGAGCTACAAGCTCGCACCAACAAGGGGGGCAAGCTCGCACCAACAAATCCGTAATTCCAAAATTCTACTTCCAATCCGGCAACCTACCTGGCGTATTTGGAGCCTTTAGTTTTTCCAAGTCTGTTTCAAGTGCTTTATATTGTACCAATAATTTTTTCATTTTGTCGTAAACGATATCAAACTCTTCCTTTGCTGCTTGATAACTATCATAATGTGTTTGAGTTGGTTTGTCATTGGTTTTCCAAAGTTCCCATGTAATGGTTCCTAAGCGGCCATTAATGGATTGAGGAACAGGTGCATTGCGCTCTGTACGAATTTTATCGCCTGTTAATGCTTTTGTGATTACTTTATTTTCCAATTCAATTGTTCTTGCCTTTTGCAATAAAGCAACATTAGGTTGATCAACTAGTTTTAATGCTTGTTGAGCTAATCGACTATTTTTATCCAAGTTGTTAGAAAATTCGATGCTTGCTGAAACAACTCGTCTTAGTTCGCTGATTTTTTGTGTAAAGCTTAAAAGTTCAGCTCTATCTACTGCATTAATTTCAGCATCATGCAAAAACTTGCTAGTAAATTTTACAGCTTCAAACAAAGCTGTTGTTTTGCCATCTTCAACCAAATCAAGTTGAACACTATATTCGCCTGGCAATGTTAGCAAGCCACCTTCCTGCTCATTTTTCGAATTCAATCGGGCAGTCCCGTTGCTTGCATAGCGTAAATCCCATGTAATTCTTTGCAATCCTTTGCTCGCGTTTGCATGTAGTCTTCTGATAATATTACCGCTTGCATCTTTTATCGTAAATAGTAGATAGGCTGCTTTTTCAAGTGATTCTGCTTCCAATTCTTCAAAACTTGGATAAGGTGGTTTTTCCCCATTTTTGATGGCTTCTTTTTCCTTCTCCTTCCGAACTTGTTTTTTTGTTTTCGGACTTTCTTTTAAATAATAAGTAAAAGTTGCTCCAAAATCTGGGTTTTTAGCCGTATAAAATGCATCACCCTGAGATCCTTTTTCACTTCCCAAAGGTCTCTCGTGTACAAACATCAAAGCATCTTTGATTGGAAAGATGATGGCTGGTTTTTCAAATGATTCATCATTTAAATTTCGCAATGCTGAGTAGTTGTCGAGAATATAAAAACTGCGTCCAAAAGTACCCAGTACTAAATCACTTTCTCTTTGCTGAATGGCAATATCGCGAACAGCTATTGTTGGTAAACCAGATTTTAATTGTATCCATTTTTTGCCTTCATTATAACTGAAGTAAACTCCATATTCGGTTCCAATAAACAAAAGGTTTTTGTCTTTGTGATCTTGAACTATTGTATAAACAACATCAGGCTCTTCCAGATTGCTGCTAATGTTTGTCCAACTTTTTCCTTTGTCGGAGCTTTTCAGAATATACGGTTTGAAATCAGCCATTTTGTGATTGTCGAAAGTGGCAAAAACCACATTTTCATCAAACAGAGATGGCGTAATACAACTCACATAACTGAATTCTGGAACTCCGTGAAAATTTTTATAGCGTTTCCAATTTTGACCACCATCAAGCGAAACATTGATTAAACCATCATCTGTTCCAACATAAAGCAAGCCTTCTTTCTTAGGACTTTCAGCCAGAGAAACAATATTACCATAAATAGAGGTTGATGCATTTTTCGCCACAGCATCAATAGGCCAAACCTTACCCATTATTTCCAATTTATCACGATCTGTTTGACGTGTTAAATCAGGACTGATAATTTGCCAGGTATTGCCTTTGTCATCACTTTTAAAAAGTTTGTTGGCCGCAAAATAAAGTCTCTTATGTGCATGTGGACTTATAATTAATGGAGCATCCCAATTCCATCGATAGGGTTCTTCGTTTTTCTTTTCTATGGGCTTAATTCCAATCGATTCACCACTTTTTCTGTTGTAACGTACCAACCAGCCATACTGACTTTGAGAATACACAATATCCGGATCAATAGGATCGATGACCGTTTCAAAACCATCGCCACCTTTTGTTAAATACCAATCGGCATTGGTAATACCCGAAATACTGGTGGTTTGTGATGGTCCTCCTTGAGTGCTATTGTCTTGGGTTCCACCATAAACATAATAAAATGGCATTGTATTGTCAACCGAAACTCGGTAGAACTGAGTTATGGGTAAATTTGCCTTGTACTCCCAACTTTGTGCAAAATCAACAGTTTCATAAATGCCACCATCTCCACCAATAAGAATATGGTTGGTATTATTTGGATTAATCCAAAAAGCATGATCATCTACATGACGATTTTTATTTCCTAAGCGTTTGAAACTATTTCCTCCATCTTCTGTATAGCTTGTATACGTATCTAGGATGTAAACTTTATCTGCATCAACAGGATCGCAGAAAATCTCATTGTAATATTGTGCGCTTGCGGTATTGTATTTATAGGTTTTTGTCCAGGATTCACCTCTATCAGTAGACTTATAAAATCCTCCATTATCTTCCGCTGCTTCAATAATCGCATATAAATAATCTGGATTCACAGGCGAAATAGCTAAACCAATTCGGCCAATATCACCTGCTGGAATTCCTTTTGAGAGTTTGCGCCAATTTTTCCCACCATCTGTGCTTTTATGAATGGCACCTTCAGGACCGCCATTTATTAATGTCCACGTATGACGTCTTCTTTGGTAGGAAGCTGCATACAAAACATCTGGATTTCTTGGATCCATCACCACATCAGTCACACCTGTATTTTCACTGATGGTTAAAACAGCATCCCATGTTGTACCACCATCTATACTTTTGTACAGTCCACGATCTCCACCTGGACCCCAAAGTGGTCCTTGTGCGGCAACATAAATTATATTTGATTTATTTGGATGAACAATGATTTTTGCAATATGTTCAGATTTTTTCAAACCCATATTGGTCCAGCTTTGTCCGCCATCCAGACTTTTATAAATACCATCGCCCCAGCTAACAGAGCGCTGACTATTGTTCTCTCCACTACCAACCCAAACAGTATGTGGATTATTGGGATCGATGGTTACACAACCAATGCTGAATGATTTCTCACTATCGAAAATAGGTTTCCAGGTGGTTCCTGAGTTCTGCGTTTTCCATACGCCACCGCATGCCACCGCCACATAATATTCATGGATATTGTTTGGATTTACAGCAAAGTCTGTTATTCTACCTGACATCAAAGCAGGGCCGATACTCCTGAATTTTAATCCAGAAAAAGTGGATGATTTCATCAGGTCTTTGTCTTCATCTTTTTGAGAGAAGGTTAAAGCAGGCAATAAAATACAAAGAGCAAGTAGAATGATATATTTTTTCATTGTAAAGAATTAAAGATTTAATATGCCAATAATTTTTTGATTCATGAATTTGCCACCGGGATAACGATCGGTATAATCAAAATTTAACCAAATATAACCATCTTCATCTTCATGGAAAAAGATGTCTTTGCCTTCTGTTTCGAACAATTGCCTGATAAGCAGGTTGTATTTTACCAAATCCTGTTTGTGGCAGATTTTTACTTCGGGATATAAGTGGCCTACCGTACGAACTATTCTGGCTTCACCACCTACAGCCATTATGCAACTAGCCATAACTATTGAATGATCGTCACAATCGCCAGATAAATGCATGATACTTTCACGTGCAGATGCATAATAATCTGAATTAACCGGGTCGTAAACATATTGCCATCTCTGATTGATATCCTTGAAAATGGAGAAATAGCGAATTACCTTTCCATATCTCCGGTATAAATTGGGATCATTGAAATGCTTAAGCGAAAGCACAACAGCAAAATTTCGGACAACGGGGTTTTCTGCTTGAATGGCAGCCCTGATTTTAATCCCATTTCTGAATGAGGCTGATTCAGGCACGAAAGGAACTTTTATGGGCTCCTCCTTTAAATAGATTACCAACGATTTATAATCCTTATAAATATCTGAAAAACTGTATTTGTGCAGAAATAAATTAAAAGTCAAATAAACGATTATCATGATAACAATTCCGGCTACAAATTTTTTAAGTAGTTTTACTAATAAGCGGATCAGAAAAAAAATAACTATAAATGTAAGAACCTGATCCAGCCGTATTACATATTTGTCGGCTATAACAAACTTGATGGAAGGAATGAATTTATAGATTATTATAAATAGTGGAATTACAATAAGGAGTGTTGCTACCCATGTTGAGATTGCATAGATGATATTTTGCTGATAACTTGATTGTTTTTCAGGCTCTTTAGTCTGGGCAGGAGTGAATTCGATGCCTGTAGGGTTATTTTCTGTATTCATTGTGGATACAGATTTTATGGATTAATGAGATACTTCCCTTGTCCATCAATTCGTATGGTTGGAAGAAGCTTATTCTTCATAAAGTAGGAATAAGCTGGTTGCAATTCTGTCCAAAAAGAATAATGTGGGTTGTTTTTATTTTCATTCATGTTTTCATCTGTCATTTTAAATGGAAGCATAAACACCCTAATTTTATCTTGTCCATTATCTTTGGCCTCAATGGCTAATAAATAAAGTTCTTTAATAATATTGTCAGTAAGCGGTATGCATCCTATTGTTACACAATTACCATGAATAAATATATCGCCTCCAGGTGTGGCTTTATTTCCTCGTATTTTATCAGATGCATTGGGATAGTTTACGCCCAATGAAATATAAAAATTACTGGCAGGATTAAAGCGATCAATTTTATAAAAACCTTCTGGCACTTGCAAATCTCCTTGCTTACGTTTGGGCCCTAAATCACCCGATGGGCTACAGATATCATAAGAAACCAGTAGTATAAATTCTTTTTTCTCTTTTGGCCTAACCCATACTTCAACAATCTGCTCTGCTTTATAAGTCATGATAAAGAGCTCATAATGAAATTGTTTGATGCCTTTTTTCTTGAGTAAATTGTCTATATAATCGTATTTGTCATTATAGGCTTGTCGTACTCGGGCATACTTTTTTTGCTGATCCCCAAAGCCACTTCCTTGTGAGAACACAGGAATTGAAAATAAAGAAAGTAAGATAATTACAACAGTTGTTTTGACTAATGTTTTCATGTGTTTTGCTTTACTGGCATGATCATTTCATAGCTGTTTCGATTATTTATTATATTAAAACGTGCAACTTTTATAATTAAATATACGTCAATTTGACAACTACAATATTTTGTAATTTGCACATCTGAAATAATGAAGCAACAAGGCCAATTTACATATTTATTAATAAAAAGAGTATTATGAGATTCAAAACATTTTCAATTTTACTGACCCTAGTTATTTTAGTGGGATTAAATAGCACTTCATTTGCTCAAAATGAAAAAGAAGTGAAGTTATCAAACTTAGTTGATTCCATTAGTTACATCATTGGTCACGATTTGGGCCAAAACTTCTACAAGCAAAACATCGAAATTAATCCTCAGCTCTTAGTAGATGCTATAATTATTGGGATGAACAAACAAGCTTCTTTGTTTGATGCCGATCAAAGTAATAAAATCCTGACTGAGTATGTAGCTGATTTGCGCGTTAAGAAAGCAGGAAGTATGAAGAAAGATGGTGTTCTGTTTTTGGAAGCAAATAAAGATAAAGCAGGTGTAAAAACAACCTCTTCTGGATTGCAATATATTGTATTGCGAGAAGGTAGTGGAGCAAAACCAGCTGCTGCAGATCAGGTAATGGTACATTATAGTGGAACATTGATCGATGGAACGAAATTCGATTCTTCCTATGATAGAGGCGAACCCATCACCTTTCCACTTGCTGGTGTAATTAAAGGATGGACCGAAGGCTTGCAATTGATGAAGGAAGGAGCAAAATACAAGTTCTTTATTTCACCTGAATTAGGCTATGGAGATCAAGGTGCAGGAACATCAATACCCGGTGGTGCAGTATTAATATTTGATGTTGAATTAATAAAAGTCATTAAAGATAGTCCTGATTCTGAAAAATAAATCAAACAGGCAGGAGTCTTAATCTGATGATTTTAATATCTTTGCGCCCTCAGAATTAAATAAATAATCAAAAATAATGAAAAAATTAACGTACTTACTTAGCCTTGTAATCCTCGTGCTGTTTGTTTTCACAAGCTGTAAAGATGGATTGAAATTTGGATCAAAAGATTTTGAACCAGAAAATAATGTAGATTCTATTAGCTATTCCATAGGAATGGATATTGCCAAGAATTTTATCGAACAAGAATATGAAATCAATGCAGATGCAATGGCTGCTGGTTACAAAGAATATATTGAAGAAAATGCTTTCTTTACAGATGAAGAAAAAGATGCTGTATTAATGGCCTGGCAACAGGAAATGCAACTAAAAAGCAGTCAAAAACAACAAGAAAAAGCATTGATTGATGCTGAACCAAATAAGAAATTAGGTGCCGAGTTTATGGCAGAAAATAAGAAGAAAGAAGGTGTTATGGAAACTCAATCAGGTCTTCAGTATAAAGTGATTAGAGAGGGAAGTGGTGCCAAACCAATGGCAACAGATGTTGTTACCATTCATTATCGTGGAAAATTATTAGATGGAACTATTTTCGATGAGTCTTATAACAGAAACGAACCTCTTGTAACTCCTTTAAACAGAGTTGTTCCAGGATGGACCGAAGGTGTTATGTTAATGAGCCCAGGTGCTAAATACGAATTGTATATTCCATCCGATTTAGCTTATGGTGATCAAGGCGCTGGTGAAGTAATTCCTCCGGGAGCCACACTTATTTTTGAAGTAGAATTAATATCATTTGAAACACTGGATGCTCCAGCACAATAAAATAATTTTTGAATCGAAATCCCGGTTATTATACTGGGATTTTTTTTAACTGAATAAACATGAAAAAGTACATCTTTTTAGCATTAAGCTTATTTTTCGCCTTATCCTTTAGTTTGCAAGCGCAAAGTCTCAAGAAAGTCAAAATTGAAAACATGGAGGATTCCATTAGTTATGCAATTGGAATGGATATAGCTGATAATTTTGAAAAGCAGAAAATTGCTGTAAATCCATTGATTTTAGCAAAAGCTATGCTTGATTTTAAAGAAAAGAGCACTGTTTTTACTGCAGAACAGAAGAATGAAGTACTCATGGTATTCCAGCAAAAATTACAAGAAGAACAACAAGGTAAAACAAGTGGTATGTCAGAAGAAAATAAAAAAATAGGAGCAGCTTTTTTAGAAGCTAACAAAAGCAAAGAAGGTGTGAAAGTTACCCCCTCAGGACTTCAATATAAAGTCATCAGAAAAGGAGAAGGCCCTAGCCCAAGTGCTACCGATATGGTTACTGTTCATTACAGAGGTAAATTACTTGATGGGACAACTTTTGATGCATCCTACGATAGAGGCGAACCCATTGAGTTTGGGTTGAATCAGGTGATCCCAGGTTGGACAGAAGGTGTACAATTAATGAATGCAGGAAGTAAATATGAATTTTATATTCCTTCAGAATTAGCTTATGGCGAAAGAGGTGCTGGTGAAGTTATCCCGGCAGGAGCAACATTGATTTTTGAAGTTGAATTGATTTCATTCAAGCCAGGTGGTTCTGACTGGAAAATCGAAGAATAGAGAATAATTATCAATAGATATTATCCCGACTCAAAAGGTTGGGATTTTTTTTTGTTTATTTTCAAATTAAGTTTTATATCAACACCCAAACGAATCCATCTGCCAGGCATTTCTAATCCGCCAAACTCATAATATGTTATCCCAAATAAATTACTTGCTTCTACATAGAAGCGTGTTTTTTCAGTATTATAGGATATTCGGCTATCAAATAAAGTATGCGCTTCATAGCCAATTCTGTCTTCAAACCTGATTTTCCAACTTTGATGTAATTTAGGCGTAATATGATAAAAAACTGAAGCAATTAACTGATGTTGGAGATAATCTAAAACATTTTTCGAAAGGTATTCAGATGTAAGCTGATTCGCATCCAAATACGTATAATTAATATATACGCCTTGTAAAAAGGTGTTTTTATTAAAAATTTTCTGAGGGAACAATTTGAGCTCTGCTTCTAAACCGGTAGTATTCACCCTAGTTAAATTCACAACCTTCCAGGCAAGTGTATCACTTTTTCGAACCCAATCAATAAGATTTGTTGCATTCCGTCTGAATCCTGTTATTGAAAAACTATATTTTTCTTTTTTGTATCTGTATCCAAGTTCGAAGGAAGTGGCTTCCTCAGCTTTCAAATCTGCATTTCCAATGTTTGCTGGAGAATTATAGTATAGTTCAGTGAAACTAGGTGTGCGATACGTTTTTCCCATATTTGCAAATATTTCTGCAAAAGCACCGAGTTGATATCCTGCATCAATCCCAGGGAATATTGAAAAGTCATTGCTTGAATTCCAGTTAGCATAGGCACCTGGTGAAACGACAAGTTTTTTAAAAATAAACTTATGTTCAACAAATAATCCCAAATTAGTTCTGTTATGATTTCCAAGACTGGAGCTATAAATGTATTCTGATCTTGAATCACCACCGACTGATGTTTTCCCTATTTGTGATGAAAATTCAGCATTGAAATCAGCTCCAAATATATGTGTTGTGTGTTGATTCATGTAAAATGAGGGAGTGTCTCTCTTCAATAAAAACTCATCTTGATTGTTGCGATAATACAATTTTGGTTCAAAATGAATTTTGCCCTTTCCCTTCCAAGCTAAATTTATAAAAGATGTTTTAGTGTGTTCCCATTGCCATGGAAATAAATTTGTATAAAATCCATTTGCACCGAAGCTCTTATCGACATAACCCATATTTACATTAAAAACATTATTAAGCGTTGCTTGATAAAACAATTGATGATTTCTGAAATCGGTATTTAATTTATATCCTGCTGATCCAGAGGTTGAATAAGTCAGATTTTGATGGTATTTATTTATAGGAAAAGAGAGCGATAAGCTTTCCTTGTTGTATTTGTGTTCACCTATTGCTGTCGAAATGTGAATACTTTTTCTGTCAGAAGTTTTTGTAATTATATTGATTGCACCTGCAAAAGCATTTTGACCATAAACTCGGGCTCCAGGGCCTTTTAAAATTTCAATTCTTTCAATTTGATCAAGTGGAATGGGTAGATTCATATTATGATGAGCCGTTTGAGGATCACTAACTTTTACTCCATTTAGCAGAATTAGTGTTTGTTCAAAACTTCCTCCACGAATTGAAATATCTGATTGAACTCCATAAATACCTCTTTGTCGGATGTCAATTCCTGCAAAGTACTCTAACACATCTTCCAAATTTTGAACAGGCATTTGAGCAATATCATTTTTTGTAATAATGATCACGCTTTTGAATGTTTCGCTCATTGTGCTTTTTACACGACTGGTGCTGATATCTATTTCATCAAGCTCATAGGTTTTAGCCTTTTGGCCAATACTTGAGAAACTATACAATAGTATTAAAAGAAGCAGAATTGCTTCTTTAGCAAATAAATTTTTCATGTAAGTATTAAATCTTATTCAGGCAATAAATACTCTTTCAGTCCTGTTTCCCAATGATTGAATACATTCAGATTGTATTGCTTTAAAAGGCTATTTTCCAGTACTGAATAATCAGGTCGATTTACTTTGGAAGGAAATTCATCCTGACTGGCAACTTGAAGGTTAATTTTTGTGCCGGTTATTTCAAATATTTCTCGTGCAAACTGATACCAGGAACACATGCATTCTGCTGTAGCATGGGCAAGACCATACACATCAGGATGCTTGATCTTAACAATTTGTCTGGCTAATTCAGCCGTATTTGTAGGAGTAAGTATCTCATCATCGACTACACGAATTTCATCTCGTTCTTTTGCCAGCTTTAGCATAAGCTGAACGAAATTCAAACCACCTTTAGCTCGGCATGGGCTTTTGCCATAAAGGCCGGAAGTTCGTAGAATCATATATTTTTCAGCTATTGATTCAATATAATGTTCACCAGAAAGCTTTGTATTTCCATAAACATTTAATGGTTTTGCCAAATCAGTTTCAAGATAGGGTACATTCTGATTTCCATTAAAAACATAATCGGTACTAATGTGCACCAAATATATATCCTGGTCGTTACAGGCCATGGCTAAATTTCGAGCACCCATGGAGTTAACCTGATAGGCTCTCAGTGCGTTTTGCTCACACTTTTCTACATTATGATAAGCCGCTGTATTAACAACTAAATCAGGCTTAATAAGCTTGAAAATACTGTTCACAGAATCAATATCGTAAATTTCAACATCACAATGATTGATTCCTGACACATCATCTCCTGCCAGCTTAAATTCTTTTATAATATCAGATCCTAACTGGCCATTTGCTCCTATAACTGCAACTTTCATCTTTTCTTTTTAAATACTACCCTGATTTTCTTTTAAACTTCTAAATACATTGATATTGTAAAAATTAGGGTTCGCAAAGTCCTTAAAATAATCCAGATTACTAATCAAATCTGCAACAATGCTTTTCACATCGTGATTTGGTTTATAGCTGAGAATATTCATTGCTTTTTCAAAACTGACTTTGTAATTTCTGAAATCCTGGATGTTTTTAATATTCAAGTGAATGGTTTTATCCATTTTTTCTTCCACAACCTCTTTCACCAGATCGGCTACTTCACCTACTGTGTAGTTTCCAGAAGCAATGTTAAAGACACCTGAAATATCATAATTTGCTTCAACAGCACGAATGTAAGCACTGGTTGCATCTTTGATACTTAAAATTGGTCTCCAAATAGAAGGATTATTGACTGTAATTTCATTTTTTTCCAGAGCCGATTTAAACATGGTATTCACGATCAGGTCGAGACGCATTCTTGGGCTGAATCCTGAAACAGTTCCCTGACGGAAGGCGACTACACTGAAATTTTCATCTTGCATTTGCAATACAGAATGTTCACCTTGAAGTTTAGAAATACCATAAGGGTAATTAGAAATAGCAGGAGAGCTTTCATCATACAATTCATTTACAGTATAACCATAAACGGAACATGAACCTGCATAAATGAATCGCTTAACACCGGCAACTTTTGCAATATAGCCGAGGTAAGCAGGTGCCGATGCATTTTGTATGAAATTATCTTTGGGTGAAAACTCAGCCATTGGATCGTTGGATAATCCCGCAAGGAATATGACCTGATCAAATCCAACTAAATCTTTATCGGTTAGATCAAAAATATTTTTCTTGAGAACATTAATGCTTTTTGGCAGGTGATTACCAAACCATAGCAGGTCAAGTACTGTAACATCGTATCCACGTTCCGCTAATTTGGGAACCATCACTGAGCCTATAAAGCCAGCTCCTCCGGCAACAAGAATTTTCATTTTTTAATATTTAAAATAGTCAGAATTAGAAGTGTTAAGCCATTGGTCGAGTGTTTGAGCAATTTCATCTTTTCCGGATAACTGGGGCTCTTTTACAGGCCATTCGATTCCTATAGCAGGATCGTTCCACAAAATACCGGATTCGGCTTTATTATTATAAACACCTGTTGTCAGGTATTGAATTTCTGCAAAATCGGATAGCACGCAAAAACCACGAGCAAATCCTGCTGGAGCAAAAACTTGTTTCTTATCTTTTGCATTGACTGTAACGCCAACCCATTTTCCTAAAGTAGGCGATCCTTTACGAATGTCAACAGCAACTAAAAAAGCTTCTCCAAAAGTTACACGCATGAGTTTTCCCATAGGTGGCTCCCATTGAAAATGGATGCCGCGTAGCACATTTTTAGCTGATCGGGAGTGGTTCAATTGGACAAATTGATGAGGCAATCCCAATTCTTTAAATTGATCGGCACGATAGATTTCTGTAAAGAAACCTCTTTCGTCTTCGAATACTTCAGGCACAACAATTTTTACATCTTCAATTGCTGTTTGTTCGATTTTAAGTTGCATTTCGACTAAATGGATTTAAGAATTAAAACAAACTTACAAAATCTTTAAATAGTGTCGCATCCTTATCTTTATCAGAAAGGATAGGGTCGTAATAACTCCAGCTAATTTTGAGATCAGGGTCATTCCAACGGATGGATCCTTCCGCTTCTTTATTGTATAATTCAGTACATTTATAGGAAAGAATAGTGTCGTTTTCTAAGGTTAAAAAACCATGAGCAAAGCCTGGTGGTATCCAATATTGAAGTTTGTTGTCTTCAGATAAAATAACAGAATGCCATTGACCATATGTTTCGGAATCTTTTCGAATATCTACTGCCACATCAAAAACACATCCACTTAATACACGAATTAGTTTTCCTTGAGCAAAAGGCGGATTTTGAAAATGTAAACCCCTCAAAACTCCTCTTTTCGATTTTGACTGATTATCCTGAACAAAGTTCATTGCAATGCCATTTTGCTGATAGGCTTGTTCATTATAGGATTCATAAAAATAGCCTCTTTCGTCTTCAAATACCTTTGGCTTAATAATGAGCAAGCCTTCTATTTCTGTTTTAATGATTTCCATGTTCGATATGTTAATTTATGGATTAATACAAATGTCGATATTTTGTGTTTGACAAACGGAAATTATAAAGATTTATTCACAATTAAAATACGAAACGGCTTTTTTCGTTGAGTTTTTGTAAGCGATTTCTAATTCAATTATTAATAGTAACTTTTGCGTTAATATGTACTCATTCTAAATCAAAAAATCACATCTCATGAAAAGCTATCTACCATTATTGTTATTATCATTCGGTCTGTTTTTATCATCTTGCGGAGGTAAGGGTAAAATTAGTATTAAGAATACAAATTTTGTTGATGAAATAAGTTTGAATCAAAACCTATATTTTGAATTCAATCAGGATATTGTGGAAGACTCCATAATAAATATTTGGGATTCAACTGCCTACCTTACTTTTAAACCTGAAGTAGTTGGTCGCTTTATGTGGGAGTCTCCAAATAGTTTGATGTTCGCCCCAAACAATCCTTTCAAAGCAAGTACAGATTATGAAGTTGTCATTAATAAAGCCATTAAAAAGGTTAGTAAAGAGGCAAAGAAAATATCCAAAGAGGCGATTAAATTTCATACACCTTATTTGGGATTGAGCTCATCAGATTCATATTGGGCTTTAAGCGATGATGGAAAAAGAGATATATTGTTGAGGATAGGTTTGAATTTTAATTATGATATTGAGCCAGCTCAGCTTCAGGAATTATTGGAATTGGAAATCAAAGGCGAAGTTGTTGATTTTTTAATTTTAACAAAAGAAGCTTCTGTAAAAGTGGATATTGCAGTTAAGGCATCTTCCTTTGAAAAAAACTCGGCTAATTCGGTGAACCTGACAATTAAAAAAGGTTTGAAACTGAAAGACCATGATTACACTACAGACAAATCAATAACGCAAACGGTAAGTATACCGCCTAAAGATAAATTGCAGGTTTTAAGCATGAATTCCTTTTTCGAAGATGGTAAAGGCTCACTGAATGTATTGTTTAGTCAGCCGATAATAAGCACCGATTTAAAACAACTTATTAAGATTAAGCCATCGATTTCGTATGAAGTTGAAATGTTGCCAAATGGATTTACGATAAAAGGAGATTTTCTGGAAGGCGAATCCTATATTGTAACCATCTCTGCTGCTATAGAAGGTGTTTTTGATAAAGAAATGGGCAAGGACTATTCAGAAACAATAAATTTTGGATCCCCCGAACCTCACATTGAATTTGCAGATCAGGGCAACATTTATCTTTCGCCCAAAGGAAATAAAAACATTGCTGTCCGAATTATCAGTGTTCCGAAAGTTAAACTCACAGTTTATAAAATATTTGAAAATAATATTTTGCATTATTTGAGAGAAGGCAAAGGTTGGGATGATTATTATGAGAATGAGCGTTGGTATGAGTATTATGGTTACGAGCCTAATTCGAATTATGGACAGGAAATATTTTCAAAAGAAATCAATACAAAATCTTTACAGCGCAGCGGGAATGTTTCCTTGCTAAATATAAAACTGGATGAATTCGATTATAATAATTCTCTGAAAGGACTTTATCTGGTTAAAATTGAATCAGCCGACAAGCGGTGGCTGAAAGATATGCAGATGGTTTCTGTTTCTGATATTGGATTGATGGTTAAAGAGGGTTTGGATGAGATTTTTGTTTTTGCCAATTCCTTAAAAGATGCCAAGCCTATTTCAGGAATGGAAGTGCGCTTTATCAGTACGAATAATCAAAATGTGTATACGGCTACAACCGATAATAATGGGGTGGCAGTTCTCGATAATCTGAAATCAAAAATTGATGGTTATTCCATTGCCATGATTACCGCACAGCAAGGAAATGATTTTAATTTCCTTTCCATGAATCAATGTCGACTTGAAATGTCGAGATATGATGTAGGCGGGAAAATTACAGCTAATTTGGATTATGATGTTTTTGTATATGGAGATCGCAATCTTTACCGTCCGGGAGATTCTGTTTTTATCAATACGGTTGTTCGAAATATGCAATGGCAGATTGAAAAATCGATTCCTTTAAAAGTGAAGGTAATATTGCCAAATGGCAGGCAATATTTGAGTTTTAAAAAAGAAGTAAACCTACAAGGAGCGAGTGAAATTGCTTTTTCATTGCCTCAGGCAAGTATGACAGGTATGTATTCGCTGGAAGTTTATGGAGGAAATGATGTGCTATTAAATACCTATCGTTTTAGTGTGGAAGAGTTTATGCCTGATCGAATTCGTGTTGAAGCAAAACTGGATAAGAAGGAATACAAACCAAGCGATAATTTTCAGGTAGCTGTAAAGGCAACCAATCTTTTTGGACCACCGGCAGCAAATAGAAATGTAGAGGTTGAGCTTAATCTGTCAAAAAAATATTTTTATCCTAAAGGATATGAAGATTATACATTTAATGTTAAAACCGACAACACCATTTATTTCGATCAAACAGTGAATGAGACCGTAACTGATGCAAATGGTGAAGCAGTGGTTGACTTTGATTTACCAACTTCAACCGGTATAGGTGTGATTAGTGGAAAAGTGTATACAACTGTTTTTGATGAAACAGGTAGACCTGTTAATCGAATATCTTCTTTTGACTTGTTTACTCAAAACACTTTTTATGGTATTCAGAATTTTGATTATTGGGTTAGCACACGAAAGCCGATTAAAATTAACCTGATTGCTTTGAACAAAGAAGGGCAAATGCTGAAAAGTTCAGAAGCAGAAGTGGTGATCAAGCGCTATTATTGGGAAACAGTAATGGAAAAGAGTGGTAGAAGGTTGTATTACAATTCCCAAAAACGCGAACAAGTTGTTCTCAGTAAAAAGATCCAAATTAAGGGAAAAAGTTCTTACCTGAATTTTTCACCAGCCAATTCTGGAGAATATGAAATCCGGGTTATGTCAAGCAATGGACAAGGATATGTTTATCGCAAGTTTTTCGCCTACGGCTGGGCAGATACTGAGTATACCTCTTTTGAAGTAAGTAAAGAAGGCGAAATATCTATAGAAAAAGATAAGGAATCCTATTTGAAAGGGGAAAAAGCAGAACTATTATTCAAATCTCCTTTTGAAGGCAAATTGATAGTAACAGTTGAAAGAGCTGGAATCATGGATTATTATCACCTGGATACTAAAAACAAGGCTGCTAAATTAACACTGCCGCTTACCAACGAACATATTCCCAATGTTTATATTACAGCTACAGCTTTAAAACGAATTGACGACAGAGATATTTTCTTGACCATTGCTCATGGAGTAACCAATTTAGTAGTAGAGGATAAGTCAAATTTACTTGATGTAGCTATTACAGCTGTTGAGAAATCAAGATCTAAAGCCAAGCAAAAGATTACCGTCAAAACCAAGCCTGGTGCAGAAGTAACCATCGCCATTGTGGATGAAGGTATTTTGCAAATGACCAATTACCACTCACCTAATCCATATGAGTTTTTCTATCAACGAAGGGCTTTGGAAGTCAATTCTTACGACTTGTACAAATACTTATATCCTGAAGTTGGTCAAAGTTCAAGCTCAGCGGGAGATGTAAGTCTGGATTTATCAAAACGGGTAAATCCATTAACCAATAAACGAGTAAAGTTACTATCGCTATGGAGTGGACAGCTAAAAGCAAACTCAAAAGGAGAATGCACATTCGAAGCCTGGCTTCCTAAGTTCTCTGGTGCTGTTCGAATAATGGCAGTGGCTTATAAGGACAATCAGTTTGGATCGGCTGAAAAAGAAATGAAAGTTGCCGATCCAATTGTAATAAGTTCAGCTTTACCGCGCATATTGAGTCCGGGTGATAAGCTTGTCTTCCCCATTACATTAACGAATACAACAGCAAAATCAACAAAAGCGAAAGTAACGATTAGTGTTAATGGACCTATAAAAATTGATGGAGATATAACTCAAAGCATACAATTGAATGCCAATAGCGAGGGGCAGCTAGCTTTCCAATTAATAGCTGATAAGGCAATTGGAAATGCAGAAATAAAAGTAAAAGTAAGCGCCCTGAATGAGCAGTTTTCTGATGAAACAAATGTTCCTGTTCGTCCTGCTGCCGGTTTGGAGAAGAAATTTGGTGCTGGGAATATTACTGCTGGTAAAACAGTTTCATTAACTGTGACATCAGATTTTCTGAAAAAGAGTTCTTCTTCGAAATTAATTCTAAGTAAGTCTCCTCTTGCTGAGTTTTCCAAAGATCTGGAATACCTGATTCGATATCCTTATGGCTGTTTGGAGCAAACAGTTTCTGCTGCATTTCCTCAATTGTATATTCGAGATTTAGCCACAGCACTGAATCAAAATAAAGCCAGGCAAAACATGGATATTGACTATAATGTGCAGCAGGCTATTCATAAAGTTCAATCGCTGCAGATGTATGACGGTTCATTTACCTATTGGCCAAGTGGTAGCTATGCAAATGTTTGGGCCAGCGTTTATGCAACTCATTTTTTGGTGGAAGCCAAGAAAGCTGGATATGAAGTTACTGACTCGAAGTTGAATAATGCCATGAGGTATTTGAAACGAATTGTCAAAAATAAAGCCTACGATACCTGGCATTATTACGATCAATCAAATTCCCTACAATTTAAAACGATTGCAGGCAGGGAGAATTTTTATGCACTCTTTGTACTGGCTGCTAGTGGAAAAGAAAATCGGTCGATCATGAATTATTACAAAGCCAATTTGCACTTACTTTCAACTGATTCAAAGTTCTTATTAGCGGGTTCCTTTGCATTAATTGGTGATATGAAAAGCTATCATACTATAGTCCCCAAAGCATGGGATAATTATCGATCAAGACGTTCTTTTGGAGGGTCATTTTATTCCTATGTAAGAGATAAAGGAATTGCCTTATATGCATTAATGGAAAGTGATCCTTCTAATATGATGGTACCCGTTTTAACGAAGAATTTATCTGAAGAGTTTAAGTCAAAACGATGGTTGTCAACACAGGAAAGAGTTTTTGCGCTATTGGCTTTGGGTAAAGTTGCCCAAAAAGGTAGCCATTCAAATGTTACTGCAAGCATCAGCTTTGGGAAGAATAGTTATCAATTTACAGGAAAGGATTTAGTCATACCAGATAATTTCAATAACCAAAAGGTAACCATCAGCACCCAAGGAAGTGGTAATTTGTACTATTTCTATGAGGTAGAAGGAATAAGTGAAAGTGGAAAAGTCGAAGAAAGAGATAATAATCTCATTGTACGAAGAAATTTCTATGATCGGTTTGGCAATGCTTTAAATGGCAAATATTTTAGTCAAAATGATTTGGTTGTCATTGAGCTTTCAATTCGTTCATCTATTGGAAAAGAGGTGGAAAATGTTGCTGTAACAGATATCCTTCCTGCATGTTTCGAAATTGAAAATCCACGATTGACGGAAGGACGAGAAATGGATTGGATCAAATATCGGCTATATCCCGATTATGTTGATATTCGTGACGATAGACTTTCATTTTTTACTACTGCACGATCAACTACGCAAAAGTATTATTATTCAGTACGAGTAGTTTCTAAAGGAACGTTCAAGTTAGGTGCTGTTGGAGCTGATGCCATGTATGATGGAGAGTATAATTCTTATTATGGTGCCGGGGAGGTTGTGGTGAAGTAGATAGTCTCTCGCAAAGACGCAAGGAACGCTATGTAAACTGACTGAAAAATGCGTTGTGATCTTTGCGCCTTTGCGAGAAAACTAAGAATTAATCCGCACGAATGATCTGCCATTTCATTTCAAAACTGATGCATAACAACTTTATAAAAGGATTCTGGAATCAAATTCCATTCTGGAGAAGACTGGTTTTCCTTTTGGTCATTTCTTTTTATGGTATTTTTCATATTCTGGATTTTGCCTTTCCATTCAAACCCCAAATTGAATACTCTCAAGTTATTTTGGCAAAAGATGGAAGTATAATGCATGCCTATCTCAATCAGGATGATAAGTGGAGAATAAAAACGAATCTGGAAGAAATAACACCGGAGTTAAAACAGACCATAATTTTTAAGGAGGATAGGTTTTTTCGTTATCATTTTGGTGTTAATCCGGTTGCGATTGCAAAAGCATTGGTCAGGAATATTTTCAGAGGCGAAGTGGTTTCTGGCGCCTCTACCATTAGCATGCAGGTAGCTCGCATGTTAGAACCCAAAAAGAGAACCTATTGGCATAAAATCAAGGAAATTTTTAGAGCCATGCAGCTTGAAAGGCGCTATTCAAAAAATGAAATTCTTCAGATGTATTTGAATTTGGTGCCTTATGGTGGAAACATCGAAGGAATTAAATCAGCTGCCTTGCTTTTTCTGGAACAAAAACCAGAAGCGCTGAGCCTGGCTCAAATTGTTATGCTTTCAATTATTCCCAATAACCCCAATACATACAAACCAGGTGATAATAATTCTTTGTTACTTGAAAAAAGAAATGAATGGTTGCAGTATTTTGGCAAAAAAGAATTATTCAAAGAACAGGATATACTCGCTGCATTGGATGAGGATATTGATTGCTACCGGCATGAAGCTCCTAAGTTAGCACCCCATTTATCTTATCGATTAAAAAGTAGCTTTCCGAATGATATTTTTATCCAATCAGTGGTCGATCTTAACAAGCAAAGCAAAGTTGAGAATATCACCTACAATTACATCAAGCATATCCGAAACAGAAATATTGGAAATGCCTCTGTTTTATTAATTAACAATGAAACAAAAGAGGTAGAAGCTTATGTAGGCTCTGCTGATTTTTGGGATAATCAATATCAGGGACAGGTAGATGGAATCAGGGCCATTCGCTCACCCGGAAGTGCATTAAAACCTTTTTTATATGCCATGGCATTTGATAAAGGAATTATTTGTCCGAAAACAGTGGTTACAGATGTTCCCATTAACTATGATGGTTACCGCCCGTCCAATTATGATGGCAGATACAGTGGGCTTATTAGTATTGAAAAAGCATTGGCATCGTCCTTAAATGTGCCAGCAATTAAAGTGCTTGATGAGCTGGAAACGAATGATTTTGTTGAACTATTGGGGCGTTCAGGCTTTAAACGAATTAAGCAAGATAAAAGCAAATTGGGCTTGTCCTTAATTCTTGGTGGCTGTGGCGTTACGCTTGAGGAATTGGTGAATGCTTATTCAACTTTGGCCAATGGAGGAATTTATTCTGGATTGAAATACATTCGTTCTGAGGAGGCATTATATCAGGATAGCATTTATAGTGCAGGGTCATCTTATATGACTTCAGAAATATTGGCTACACTCATTCGCCCCGACCTCCCAAATAAATTCGAAAACAGTGTGCACTTGCCAAAGATTGCCTGGAAAACAGGTACATCCTATGGACGAAGAGATGCTTGGGCAATAGGATATAATACCAAGTATACAATTGGAGTGTGGGTGGGTAATTTTTCTGGAATTGGTATCCCTGAATTGAATGGGGCTGAATTCGCAGTGCCACTATTATTCAATGTGTTTAACTCGATTGATTATGATGAAGGGAAAAAATGGTTTAAAAAACCAGAATCTTTAGGCGAAAGATTGGTTTGTTCGGTCAGTGGATTACCTCCTAATGAATTTTGTGACGATCAGGTAATTGATTATTATTTGCCGGGCATTTCGAATAATTCAAAGTGTATGCACCAAATTGAAGTATTTACTGACGCTAATGAAGATTTCTCCTTTTGCAGATCGTGCAAACCAAAAGCAGGATACAAGAAAAAAATATACCCAAACTATGCATCTGACCTCTTGTCTTTTTATGAGGATGAAGAAATTCCCTATGAGAAAATTCCAACACATAATCCTCGATGTGAAAGAATATACCATGATAATGCGCCAGCCATTATATCCATTACCCAAGGCATGGAATACCTGTTATTTAAAAATGAAAGTAATAAACTGCAATTGAGATGCAGTGTTGAAAATGGGGTTGAACATGTATATTGGTATGTAAATAATAAATTGTTGCAGAAAGCAAAAGCCACTGAAAAATTATTTTTTGAACCTAAAGAGGGCGAGAACAAAATATCTTGTGTGGATGATAAAGGGAGGAATACAGATATTTGGGTGAAAGTGGGGTTTATTTAATTTAAAAATATGTTGAAATTATTATCTCAAATACTATTAAACAGTTTGCTTTTTACAAGTGTCCTTAATTTAAATGCTCAAAGTAGGCAAACTAATTGGGAGAACGAGAATCTAAATGGGGAGGTAAAGTCTATAATCGAGTATAAATACAATAGTGTTGACTCACTTTGGCAAATCACTTCTGGGCACTGTTTTTTTAAGCAATTAATAGCATTTAATAAGAACGGGACAGAGGTTGAAAAAGTTTATTACTCTTCAATCGATGAAATATATTCAAAATATTCATCTATATACTTTGAAGGCAAGTTAATCAAGCATTATTGCTTCAATTCTGAAGGGGACTTTTTAATTGAATACATATATGATTCTTTTGCAAATCTTGTGAAAGAAATAGAGCATCAATACTTTGGAATGGAGTATTGCGAAAAGTATAGAAAGAAAACATTTTGTTGGAATACACATGTGACAAACTTTCAATATGACAATAATAATCTTGTTTTATCAAATTCAGAAGCTCTTCAATATAATTGCACTTCAAAAACTATCTATAAATATGATGAGAGCGGATTACTAATAAATGAGTTTAATTATTCAAACAGTGTATATTCAAGTTTCTTTACCTATTATTATAATGATTTAGGAGATTTGATTGAAAAGGAGTATTCAAGTAGTGATGGAAAAACATTGTATCGATATCTTTTTGATAGCACTGGAAATAAAATAAGAGAGGAACATTTTACTTTTGATGGTCACCTTCGCCAAACAATTGATTATTCATATGATCAAAGAGGCAATTGCACTAAAAGGAATAGTATGTCTCTGGAAGGCAATATTCAGAATGAATTAAACTATACCTATGAATTTGATGATAAGAGAAATTGGATAATCCTTTATGGAATGATTAAAAACAGACCTGCTTTATTAGTCAAGCGTACAATTGAATACTATTAAAAATATGTCCTTCCGACTTTAAAGGAATTTTGATAATTCCTACTTGTTTATTCTCTGTTTACAGATTCTTCATTGCATTCAGAATGACAGAGCATAATAGTGAAGGCTTTCATTTTTGATAAAGCGCTGCGGAGTCTATTCATCCCACTCCCCTTGTGTCATTCCGACTTTGGAGGAATCTGACCAATTCCTGCTTGTCCATTCTCAGTCAACAGATTCTTCATTGCATTACAGAATGACACAACTGAATAAGAGCAGGATTCCCCTCTTTTTGTCATGCCGACCGTAGGGAGGTATCTGTAAGCGAAGAATTTGCGTTTCTTTTTGGGATCACTCAGGTTTAACACTAACAGATTCCTCACTAAGCGTTCGGAACGACAGAAACTGTGTAGAGTAGGATTTTCCTTTTTTTGTCATGCCGATCGTAGGGAGGTATCTGTAAGCGAAAAGTCTGCGTTTCTTCTGGGGATCACTCAGGTTTAACACTAACAGATTCCTCATCTGATAGAATCGGGGTTAGAATGACAAAACCTATTAATGAGGAAATGAATTAATCGAATTTCAATCCTTAAAAAAATGCTCCCCATTCGGATTATAAATGAAGTTCAATGCTTTTGGCAGGAGAGAAACATCAATTTCTGTTGCGAAAAATAATTCACCATCCAGGTGATAGGGTACTTCTTTATCAAATGATACTTGCAAGTTGGGTGTTTGGTAATAATTGACTTTTGGATCATGTATATGAGTACCTTTTGGTACTTGCATGAGGATTTTTAATCGCTGTAATAAATTCAACTTCTTAATCATGCAAACATCAAGTAAGCCGTCATCTGCCAAGGCTTTTGGTGTAAGGTAAAAGCCACCTGCAAAACGTCTTCCAATAGATATTGTATTGATAAAGCAATCTGTTTCCCCAGCATTTTCACCCCCTACAATCTTCATTTTGATTTCTTTAAAAAAGAGAAGTGTTTTTACAATATGCCAAATATATTTGTTTTTACCACCCTCTTTTACAACACCGGGTTCAGCATAGTTTTCAGCAGCCACTTGAGCGTCAAAACCAAGTCCCATCCCGTTTAAAAAATAATTGCCATTGCAATGTCCAACATCCATCAGTTTTGTGTTCAAATCAAAAAATGTTTTCCAATTTTCTTCAGTAAATCTGTTTGGAAATCCTAGTAATTGGATAAAGTCGTTGCCGGTTCCCGCAGGAATTGCTCCACTAATGATGTCTTTTCGATTTATGATGGGCGTAAATACTTCATTAACAGTCCCATCTCCTCCGACTGCAATAATGTATTTATATCCCAGATCAGCGTATTTCTTTGAAAGTTCTCCAGCATGCCCTTTCCTTTCTGTGGTTACATATTCAGCCGGAATATTGTATTCAGCAACCTTCTTTTCTAAAATCGATTTTATTTCTTCTCCATACCCATTTCCAGCAATCGGGTTAATAATGAATATCCATTTGTGATTTTCCATGTTTTACTATTTAATAATGGCAGATTGAATTACTTCTTTAACTGATTCAATTATCTCAGAATCACTTTTATTAATTAAAAGACTTCTTTCAATAGGTTTATGTATGATGACATTAATTTTTGAATTGAAATTAATATGAAATCTGTTTTTTGGTTTTAGGGAATAGAAGCCATTCAGGGTAACTGGAAGAATATTTACATCGGAAGCTTTCATTAATCGGATAAAGCCTTTGTAAAAATTGTTTATTTGGCCATCTAATGTGCGTGTTCCTTCATGAAAAATGGCAATGGTATTGGTTTGGGATTTATGAATTAAGCTGTCGAGCATAAGTCTTGTGTTGCTGAAGGTTGCCGATTTCATTGGCACATAGTTGGTCATCAATAAAATTTGTTTGAAGACCGGAATTCTCAATAAACGTTCATGTCCGAACCAGGATACATTTGGATAGAAGGCCATGATTGCCATGATGTCAAAAAGGCTTGCGTGATTAGCAATTAAAATATAATTTCCTCCTTTCTGAATATTCTGCATGCCATTGATTGTTAACTTTTTACCCATTAGATAGAAGACAGATTTGGCCCAAAAATGCATGACGTGCTGTACGCTTTTCTTTCTTTTAAGGATGGCAAAAAAGAGCGAAATTAATACGATCACAAAAGTAAAACTATATAGGATAATGAAAACAGGTACAGAAACTAGGGTGTATATTCTGGCTCTCATGTTTGTTGGAGGAGTTATTTTACTGGGAAACTTGAATTAGATCATTTAATCAATCCCTGAATTTGATTTTTATAGATTTTATTTTTTAGCAAGGTACATTTAAAAAAATTGATATGAAAATGATGTAGACACTCGTCCGAATTTGTCCTATTCTTAAATTCTGATATTGTCACTTATTTAGAGGCAAATCAACTCCAAAACCTCTTTTTTTGTCATAATATTTTAGCAGAAGAGCGAAGAATAAACCAAGCAAACCGAGTGCTGCAAACATGATCATGGTTGGTGTGTAATTTAAAGTTTCCGGATTTCCAGGATTTGCTTTATCAAGAATAATTCCTGCCAAAATTGGAAAACCCCACAAACCAAGATTTTGTATAGAATACATTAAGCCGTAGGCTGTTCCTATTTGCTTTTCCTTGACTAACCTAACCATCGAAGGCCACATTGCGGCAGGAACTAATGAGAATGCTACGCCTAATAAAATCATTAATGCCTGTGGTGGCGTATTGGTGAATGAAAACGTGATGTGAACAATAAATAAAGCAAATGAACCAAATATCATGGCAGATGCTGCTTTCCCAAATCGATCAATCAGAAATCCAAATAAGGGTGTGAAAAATAGAGTGCCTAAAGGCAAAAGAGATGTTATTTGCCCACTTTGAACATAGCTAACACCAAATTTGTGATAAAAGAAATCCGGTGCAAATGCCATAAAGGGAAAAACAGCTGAATAAAAGGTCAGGCAAATTAGTGCAATCATGATATAAGCTGGATTTTTAATAATATCCAGAATATCCTTCATTTTAAATTTGTCTTCTTTCGTAAGTAATTCTTTTTGTTCTAGCTGTTTATCTACCTTAATATCAATAAGCATATAAATAACAAACACCAGCAAACCAATACAAACTAAAATGGCAGCAAACCAAATAGCCCAATCTAATTTTATTCCATTTTGTGCTAGTCTTGGTGAAAGTTGCAGGGCTGCAAAAGTTCCTAGTCGACCAAATCCAACTTTTAGTCCAAATGCCAAGGCCAGATCTTTTCCCTTGAACCATTTCACAAGTATTTTGCTGATAACGACTATGCTTGTTTCTGCTCCTAAACCATAGAAAAAACGACCGAGTAACATCATTTTAAGCTCAGGGGAATATTTGGGTAAAAAGGAGCTCATCATATTGTATCCAAGCCCCCCATTTTGATATCCTTTTGATGAACCATAGGCTGTAAGCACTGCTCCAAAAGTCATGAAGAAAACGAAAATGAATCCTGTTCTTCGAATGCCTAATCGATCCAATATAACTCCACCAATAACTGCCATAAAGAGGAAGGTATTTGGAATTGAATAAAAGGAGACAAAGAGTCCATATTGTGTGTTGCTTATATCGAACTCTGCTCTTAACAAATCTTTCAGTGTAGAAAAGGCATCGTAAAAGTAATAATTAACAGAAAGGACAAATCCAACCAGAATCAGTATTCCCCATCGGGCACTTTTCGAATTCATTAATGACTTCATTCGCTGATTCATAAAGGCTATTTCAATTGATGTCCTAAATCAGAAAACACCTTTTTCTTTTTCAGAAAATATTGCAAGGCTACACTTTTGGGATATAAGAGTTTGAATATTTCTTTATCAGACACTGTTCTGGTTTTCTTCACTTCTTTTCTTTTTCTACTAATCATTGCTGGGTGGAATAATAACCAAAACCAGGCATGGAAAAGTGCTCCAAATCGTTTGAAATTAAAGCTGACAATAGATTGTGCAGCAGTAAGCATGTCTAACAAAATTCGGGATGGGATTATTCGAAATAAATTTTTCCCTTCAAGATTTTTCAGCAGCATGAAAACAGAATTGCGATGATTCCAATAAATCTTTTTATAACTATCGTAGGAAATGATGCCACCACCATAATGATACACCAGCGATTGTGGAACCACACCGAGTTTATAGCCTACCAGATTTATGCGATAACAGAGATCAATTTCTTCCATGTGATGCACAAAGTCAACATCCATATCGCCACTTTTTTTAAGTGCTTCAGCGCGCACAAACATGGCAGCACCAGTTGTCCAAAAACAGCGTTGAATATCGTTATACTGTCCTTTATCCTCTTCAATAGTGTCGAACATTCGTCCACGGGTAAAAGGGTAGCCATATTTGTCCATGAAGCCACCAGATGCACCTGCGTATTCAAATTTTTCAGGTTCCAGCATCGATACCAATTTTGGCTGTAATGCACCAATATTTTCATCTTTTTCAGCTTCTTCCACCAAGGGTTCAATCCAGGCTTTATCTACTGAAACATCATTGTTTAAAACAACAAAGTATTTGCCTTTTGCGAATTTAAAAGCATTGTTATAGGCTAAGCTAAAACCACCATTTACCCCATTTTGAAAAATTTCTACCTCTGGATATTTTTCTTCTGTATAAGCCACACTATCATCTGTCGATTTATTATCAATCATGATGATTTCGAAATTGGAATAAGTGGATTTTAGTAAGCTACAAAAACAGTCGTCAAGAAATCGTTTGCCGTTGTAGTTTAAAACCAAAACACTTACTAAAGGTGATTTTTGTTGATTCATTTTCTCTCTGTTCTGAATTATGGAGCAAAAATAGTATAAGATTAAAGACAAAAAGAACAAAGACAAAAGACTTATTCATGGTCTATCTTTTCTCTTTCAAAGTCTTTTCGTCTTTCCCAGTCTTTCTTTCATGTTTCCACCTTTTATGAGACCATAGCCAGCCGTCAGGATATTTTCGGATGGCCTTTTCCAATAATTGAACATATTTAGCGGAAATTTCATGCTTCTCCTCATTTTTCAGGTTTGCAGAAACTTCTTCAACTTGAAATTCGTATTTTCCTCTTGACAAGCGGATCATATCAATAAAATAGACGGGAAGGTTTAGTTTCATGGCCAGCTTTTCAGGTCCGGTAAAAAACATAGCATCCTTGTTTAAAAAATTTATCCAAAAATGCTGATCTCCTTTTGTAGGCGACTGATCATTTAAAAATGTTAAATACAGACCTTCATTTCTATGCTGAAATAAGAAACGGGAAACTTGCTTGGCAGGAATGTATTTCATATTAAAGTTATGACGTATTTTATGCCATAAAAACTCGAATGTTTTTGATTTGAAAGGCTTATAAGCACCATAAAATGGATGGCGTAAAACCATGCTCAAATATTGGCCGCCCAGTTCAAAATTTCCTCGATGACCGGTGATAATAATGGCACCTTTATCTTCTTGATAAAACTTCTCATAGGCTACATCTTCTCTGAATCTGATCATTTTTCTTAATCTCGATTCCGATAGAGTCAATAGTTTAATCGACTCCATAAATACTTCTGTATAATTCCGGTAGAAATTCCTTTTAATTTGATTTATTTCCTTTGTTGATTTTTCAGGAAATGATTGTTTCAAATTTGCTGTTATAATCTCCGACCGGTATTTTACAACAACATTCAAAATGAAATTAATGATGAAAGCTATCCCATATATTAATGGGAAAGGCAAAATTGCGATGATGTATAAAAGGACTAAAAAGATGTATTTCATAGTCGTAATTCGACTGTAAAAATCGTTAAAAAAGAGGAATTCTCGCGTGCGCAGGATTGAGAATTATTACTGCCCGAAATCATCATCCAAAAAATCGCCAAAGACATCGTCATCAGTCGGATTTATATTATTGTAACGACTAATGGTATTTTTCCAATCATTATTTTTTACTTCCCCGCTGGCATCAGAATGTATAAGTTCGTATTCATCCATGGTTCCGGTTCGGTTAAAGAAAATGAATTTTTTATTTTGCTGAAAATCGTTTAGCCGGTAGTAATGCCAAATTTGATAGGGATAGGAAAGTATGGCATTTTCAGATTCAACAACACTATTTGGAGGGCCGTATTCCATATATACGCGACCACGATCCGTTAAATAACCCTTCCGTAATTGCGTTCCAAATATTTTATTGCATTCCTCAATTTTAACCAGATATAGATACCACGCTTTTGCCGGGTTTTCTTTATTTCGGTTAATCCAAAAAGCATATAAAAATTCAGATAACTCATCTTTATCATTTTTCCTTTTGATTAAAGCAGCTTCTTGAATTTCATCATGATTTGAAATGACATATAAATAATCTAAATATTCAATTAATTGTTCGCGGCTATATCCTTTGATAATTTGTGCCAGAAGTTTTTTGCTATCCACTTCGGGGTCTTCCACAATCACATTGCTTTTTTCCTGTTTCGAAAAATAGGCTGATTTTGAGGCTAGTTTTACATTTTTGCTATTGAATACTTCGGCAACCAGTTCGTAGTTTCCAATTGGTAAATCACGAATCAAAAGAGAACCAAGTAAATAATTGGTCGAATAAACTTTCAGTCGTTTGGTGTGTTGAAAATCGACTAAATTCATGGAATCCATTCGTAAATAGTACTTGACAAACAAATTTTCTTCCTTGATAAATTTATCGGCATTGTAAAATTCTAAATAGAAATACAGTTTTTCCTGTCGTGACGAATAGGAATTAAAGACGTTTGGAATGACATTGTAAGTATTACGGGTAAACGAGTTTTTTGTATGAGATGAATAAACTGTATCTGAAAACAATATGTCTGAAAAACTTATGAAGCTATTTTTAAATCGTGTACTTACAATTGAAGCATAATACGTGTTGTTTTTCTCATTGTGATTGTCCGTAATCCAAACTTGAAAATTATAGGTTCCATAGGGCAATACAACTCGTAATAGATCTGTTAAGGCAAAGTTTAAATCAGCTGTATCTGCAAATTCAGGACTAACAATATTGAATTCTCCTGAAGCATAAATACTGTCATCGTAGGAATACTCAAGCTTTACATTAACAGAGGCAGTGTATTTATTCTGTTCATTAATTTTGAGATCGATACTTGAAATAGGAACCTTGAGGTAAAGCTCTGCAAAACTACTTTTATCGGTGTTTTTAAATACACCATGATTGATGAATACCACAATTGCATGCGATTGAATTGTAGCAAGAGTGAAGATTAATACCAAGAGTATAAGTGATCGAAGGTGTACAGATTTGTTGTTCATAGCCAGCTTTTTAAAGGTTAAAATTAGTTATATTGTTCATGATTCACAAAGGAAAATAAGAATCTAACCATTTGGCTGAGCAAAGTAGTTATTTAAATGAGCATTTTATGATTTGAATTCTAACTTTGTTGTTAAAATTGATCATATTGTGAATGAGAAACTGATTATTGAACCACATTATTTGCCAACAATTCGCTATGTAAGTTATTTGTATCATGCTACATATTTTATTTTAGATGATGAAAGTTTATTTCAAAAGCAGAGTTATCGGAATCGGACATATATAAGTGGAGCAAATGCCCCACTTTGTTTAATTGTTCCTGTAAAAAAAGGAAAGTCGAAGCAGGCATTTAAAGAAGTGCAAATTGACAATAGTACAAATTGGCAGCATATACACTGGACATCATTTTTTTCTGCTTATAATAATTCCCCTTTCTTTGAACATTATCGATCCATTTTTGAACCTTATTATTTCAAGAAGCATACTTTTCTATTGGATTTGAATTTGATGTTATTGCATGAATTAGTGAAGGCATTGAATTTGGAAACTCAACTATTATTACTTTCTGAAAGTGAAAAAAGCAATGATTTTATTGATTTCAGAAACAATATTCACCCCAAAGAAAAATACAATTTAATAGATAGTCGATACATTGAGCAAGAGTATATACAAGTGTTTAGCGATCGGTTTGGATTTCAAAAAGGTTTGAGTGTGCTGGATTTACTATTTAGCGAAGGACCCAATGCCAATCACTTTTTGCAATCGAATTTTAGCTTTTAATTTCTTCGTAAATACCAATATTCGTATACTTAGCAATTCGATTATCAATTCGTTTTTGAGGACTGATTGCTTTTAGTTCATCCAAATGTTTAATAACTTCTTTCTTGAGATTTAAATAAACTTTTTCAGGATCTTTATGTGCACCTCCTAAAGGTTCTTTGACCTTTCCATCAATGAGTTTAAAATTGCATAAGTCTTGTGCAGTTAACTTCATTTGATCGGCAGCTTTTTCCTTATGATCCCAATTATTCCATAAAATAGATGAACAAACCTCTGGTGAAATAACTGAAAACCAAGTGTTTTCCAACATTAACATGCGATCGCAAATAGCCATAGCCAATGCACCTCCTGCAGCTCCTTCTCCGATAATGATGGAAATGACAGGAACTTTAAGCATCATCATTTCCTGTAAATTAGTTGCAATGGCTTCTGCCTGACCATGTGCTTCTGCTTCCAGTCCTGGTGATGCTCCCGGGGTGTCGATCAAGGTAATGATTGGCTTGTTGAATTTTTCTGCCATTTTCATCAATCGCAATGCTTTTCGGTAGCCTTCGGGATTCGACATACCGAAATTACGTTTTTGTTTTTCTTTCATCGAACGTCCCTTTTGGTGTCCGATAATCATGACTGTTTGGTCATTAAAATTTGCAAAACCACCTACAATGGCTGCATCATCTCCACCATTTCTATCGCCATGAAGTTCAATAAAATCAGTGCAAATATGGTCGATATAGTCCATGGTGTAGGGACGGTCAGGGTGGCGGGACAATTGTACCTTTTGCCAACCCGAAAGGTTGGAATAGATATTTTTTTTGAGCTGGTGTAATTCAGATTTCAGTTGCTTGATCTCGTTGCTTTTTTGCTCTTTATCTATTTTCGATTCTTTCAGTTTTTGAATTTTATCTTCCTGGTCAAGAATCGCTTTTTCAAAATCAAGCATGCTTTATTCTTTTAAGTGTTTGAAGTCGGAAGTTAAATTTAACCTTTTTCAATCAAAAGATCAAGTTTGCTCTGTCTACTTCTTAAAATGATCCAATATGGCTTTAAGAATGGCAATGCCAGCAAATCCTATTGCAATAAAACCAATCCATTGTTGTTCGGCCCAGAATTCGACAGCGATAAACAAGGCCAATGCCACAATAATGACTGTGCTAATCAGCGTATTGTATTTAATGACAAATGCTTTTTGTGCAAAAGCTCTTTTAAGGATAAAGATCAAAGCTAAAACGATAACAATAATATGTTTTGCTTCCAGTGTTTCGGGAAATGATAGCATCAGATTGAATTAAAATAATAATGTTCTAAGTTTCATGTAAAGGTCGGTATTTTTATAAACACCAGAAAAGTTCTCTGCTCCCGGACCATTGGCAAAAACAGGGACTAAGGCTGGCGTAATTCCATTGTCCTTTATTTTTAATGAAATTTCATTGTTTTTATTCTCTATTTCAATAAGTCCGCGGTTATAACTGGATGTTATTATTAACAAGCTTTCACGGTCAGAGCCTACATATTTTAGCAACTGCTCAATGAATAATTCCATATCCTTTAATTCAGCTAATAAATAGTCAGGATCGTTAGCCTGACAAGCCCAATCAATATGTGTTAGATTTACCAACATGAAATATCCATTATCATCTTT
>Ga0209045_1000842_pt1 | contig 32743 bp, 25 predicted proteins | sample SaaInlLV_10m_DNA_4_FD_184664 | JGI IMG/M metagenome (GOLD analysis project Ga0209045, IMG submission 184664) | Marine microbial communities from expanding oxygen minimum zones in the Saanich Inlet - Saanich Inlet SI072_LV_200m_DNA (SPAdes) (version 2) | ecosystem: Environmental > Aquatic >...
TGCATCGTAATATTCCATGTCAATTAGGCGATCTCGTCCATCTAAATAAATTGGAATAAAGATTAAATTAATTTTGTCGTTCTCACCATTCAATAAATTGTGCTGATTAGCAGCCTTCACAATAGGATCATCGTTCTGATTCCATAAAGGATGGGTTGCGATTTTAGCATGACGGACTCCGGATAGATTTTGGCTTTGATTGTTCGCCTCATTAGATCCGGCCAAAACAAACATAAATACAATTAACTCCTTATTTTTGGCTAAACGATCTTCCTTTTTTATTCTTGCAATTGCATCTAACAATACATCCAATCCTTTGTTTCGATACTCATATCGACCAGATGTTGACAGAATGAATGCATTTTCTTCATCAATATCCTTTTGAAGAAATTTAGAGGCTATTTCCAATAGTCTTTTTCTGTTTTTCTTGAAGTGCTCTGGATTTTTCTGATAATCGGGCACTTTGCTCATATCAAATCCATTTGGCAAAACCTGATCGACAGGCACATTCAGTAAATGTTTTGCTTCCATGGCTGTAATATCACTCACAGTTGTAAAGCTATCTGCCTCGTGTGCACAAATCTTCTCCATCGAATATTTTGCCAGAATATTAAATCGTGCTGCTTCACTATCTGGATTAATATTTTCAATAACACGATACAAATCAATTCCATTACCTGCAATGGAACGCCCTAGAATAGTAGCATGGGTTGTAAACACAGTACTGATATGTGGCGCATACTTTCTCAGATAGAGCAAACCAGAGCCTGTCATCCACTCATGGAAATGAGCAATTGTTTCCAGATCATCATAAATATCGCTAATTGCCTCAATTACTCTTCCTGCATGATTGGCAAAGGAAACTGGTTCAATATAGTCCCATCCTCCGGTCATTGAGTCAACACCATATTCTTCCCATAATTCAAAAAGGATTTTATCTTTATCGACTATAGATGGAGGAACTAAAATAACAGCTGGTTTTTCGGGTAAATCCCAATATCCCACTTTTGCAAGTATTCCAAGGTGATCCAATTTGTGTTTGATGGTCAACATACTTGCTGAGTTCGATTCAACAAAGCCAGGATTTGAGTCCAGGAGAGGTCCTATTAGAAAATAGTTTTTACCAAATGCAGCGGTTGCTTGCTCCAATTTTGATGTAATAACAGTATATATTCCACCTACTTTATTACATACCTCCCAGGATACTTCAAAAAGTAATTTATGATTCATTTTTTGCACGTTCGATATTTATTAATCTTGTTATTTGGGTAGTTGGCTAAAATCAATACACAGAAAAATCCAAAGTTTCTTCAGTGATTATTTTAGTAAATTCTTTTGCTTCAATATTTCAATCAGGTCATTTAATACGTTTGCATAAATAACATAGGCATCATACGGACTTTCGTAGGGATTAAAATATTTATGTACATCACCATCAGAAAACCATTTTGTACACATATAATAAAAATGATCGGATGTCAATAGTTTTCGCCAAGTGTGAATGAGGTTATTGTCTTTAGAAGCTTTTACTGCTTGCTCTATTTCGTATATTTTTTCAATAGCAGAATCCTGCAAAGGATTGCCCAACCATGCTGTTAAATCTCTTTCAAGGTCTGCCCATGAAATATAATAAGGCACATCAATTTGTGACAATGGCGTATAAAAATTACTGACTTCAGCTGGTGTAATAAATTGAAAATCGGGTTTTTTGTAAATTGCTTCCGGCATTGCCTTCATAAATTCAAAAATTCCAGTATCAGCCCATTGATGCTCTCCAAAAGTTTCATAATCCATAAATAGATTAATTAACTCTCCATTTCCTGAAGTGGAATGGACCCATGAAGCAAATTTTTCGGCAGTTAAGGGATAATCTTCCCAAGCCTGATTTGAAAAACGAAAAGCAATATCGTCTGAAAGTTTGAAATTTTTCAGCAATAAATTCAATTTATGGGTACCTGTGGGTTGGTATAGAAAATTTGGACTTCTCCAGCCCAATATTTGATTAGCCCCTTCAGTAATCACCGTTTTATAGCCCATCTTTTCCAATTCAAGGGCTAAGTCGTTGTGATAAATTAATTCAGTATTTCGAAATGTTGAGGGTGTTTGCCCAAAAAGTTTCTGTATTTTCTCTTTGTGCATCTGTACCTGCTCTTTGAATTCTTTTTTAGAAAACAAAAACGACAACGAATGAAAATAGGTTTCGTTTATAAACTCTACCTGACCTGTTGCAGCAAGCTCTTGAAAAAGTTCAAGCACATACGGATTATACATTTCGAACTGCTCGAGCGCAACTCCTGAAATAGAAAAGGAAACTTTAAATTGGCCCGGATAACGCTTTATTAAATCCAACAATAATTTGTTTGTAGGAATATAACATTTTTCAGCAACCTTATTTAATATGCTTCGATTTGCTTCTTCATCTTCATAAAAATGGTTCTTACCAATATCAAAAAAAGAATAATCCTTTTTTAATCGAAATGGTTGGTGAACCTGGAAATAAAATACAATTGATACCATTATTAATTATTCAAGATGGTTTTGTATACGATTTTAATTTTTTCTCCGGCAAAATCCCAATGGATAAATTCCATATCGCCCTTGCTTTTTTCGGCTACTTCTTTTGCCAATTCATCATCTTCGAGAAGCATTAACATCATTTCAGCTAAACGATCGATATCCCAAAAATCGACTTTTATGGCATTATCTAAAACTTCTGCCACACCAGATTGCTTGGAGATAATGGCCGGAACATCATACAATAGGGCTTCAAAAGGAGAAATTCCAAATGGCTCAGAAACAGATGGCATCACATATACATCGCTGGTTGCATACATTTTTTCAACCTCTATTCCTTTTAAGAAACCTGTAAAATGGAATTTATCAAGCATTCTTAAACTGGCTACACGCAATATCATACGAGTTAAAAGATCACCACTACCAGCCATCACAAAACGCACATTTTTATATTTCTGAAGTACTTTATAAGCTGCTTCAACAAAATAATCAGGACCTTTTTGCATGGTTACACGACCTAAAAAAAGTACAATCTTCTCTTTTACATTTTTCTCGATTCCCAAGCGTTCCAACCGATGTTTCTTTTCAACAGCATTATGGACGACTTCTATTTTATCTGCATCAATTCCATATTTGCTAACGATGATATTTTTCGTGAAATGACTTACCGCAATAATCTTATCGGCATGCTCCATTCCATATTTCTCTATTTCGAATACCTCCTTATTAACATGCTCTCCGCTTCTATCAATTTCGGTAGCATGAACATGTATGACCAAAGGTTTACCACTTGCATGTTTGGCTGCTACTCCGGCAATAAATGTTAACCAATCATGTGCATGAATGATATCACAATCTTCACCATAACCAAGGATTTCACCAATAATACCATATCTATGAACTTCACTCATCAACTCCTTACCATAATTTCCTGTGAAATGAAGTAATCCCTCCTGCTCAAGCTCCAACCTTTTTTGCTTGTTCTCAATTCTAAATTGATGTAGGTATTCAGTATATTCTTCTTTTGTAAAATAGGGAGCAATTGTAAATTTCTTTTCAAATACAGAAACATCAATATTTTTCATTTCACTGATAACGCTTTCATATCGCTTTATTAGATGAACTTCATCAGCAGCAATAATTTTGAAAGGCACATCAATTTTTTGCCCTCTTTTTGTTGGCATTACAAAAGCCAGCTCCACTCCTGAATTGTGCAAACCACGGGTAATTCCATAACTGGCGGTTCCCAAGCCTCCACTAATAATTGGAGGGAATTCCCAACCGAACATTAAAACCTTCATAAATACTTATTGTTTCAATTAAATTTTCAACAGACTTAAAACCCTGATTAATTCAGCTTCGCTCCATGCTTGAGCAATACAAGCTTTGGCTACATAAGGTGGATTAGGCCTGAATAATTCTGAAATATGGTTAAGTCCATATTGCTCCAAATGAACTTCCCATAAATCTTTAAAATTCTTGATTACTTCTTTTTTAACAGAAGCTTTTGATTTTGACTGTTTCAGCAAGGCATCTGTATAAATACCAATCAACCATGGCCAAACCATTCCCTGATGATATGATTCATCTCTTGTTTCTGGACTGCCCTTATATTCACCTCTGTAATTGGTGTTACGTGGTGATAATGTTCTTAAACCATAAGGAGTAACTAAATGCTGCTTAATAGTTTCCAGGCTTTGCTTGGCTTTGTCAGCACTAACGCATGTATATGGCAATGCTAAGGCAAAAAGTTGATTAGGACGGATGAAGCTTGCCTCTAAGCTGCCATCATTTTTTAGATCACAAAAGCATCCATCATTTTCATTCCAAAAAGATGACTCAAAATGCTGTTCATACAACTTCAACTTTTCAAAAATTTGTTGCTTGAATGAATTATCCAAATGCTCATTAAAATCATTTACTAAAAACTGAAGGGCATTATACCAAAGTGCATTTATTTCAATTGCTGCCCCTGATCTTGGAGTGATTGGTTTTCCATTTACCATGGCATCCATCCATGTATAATTTTCAGTCTCCGATCCAACATAAATGAAACCATCACCTCCCATATGCATTAGGGGATTCCTATTTTCTAAAACTGCTGAAACTATATTTATCATCAATGGTAGCAGTTTTTTAACAATCTTTTCTTTTTCTCCTGTGTATTCCAGATATTGTTGTGCTGCTCTAAAAAAGAGCCAAGGAGTGTCTACTGCATTATAAGAATGAGCTCCTGATTGGTCAATTATATTTGGTAATAAACCATCTTTTTCATAAGCTGTGAAACTTTCCAAAATATTTAGAGCCGATTTAAAATCATTTCGACAAAGCGTAATTCCTGCTAATGAGATTAAACTATCGCGTCCCCATTCTCCAAACCAATGGTATCCTGCAACTATACCTTTTCGCTTGTTCTGCTCAATTAAGAACTGACCGGCATGTGTTTTCAACGTTTTTAGTGGTTCAGCATCTGTTTTAAACTTTTGACTTTCACGAAGAGCTCTTTTATACTCTTTGTCCCATTCTTTACCTATTTCGGAATTAGCGGAACTCAAAGATGCTCTGAAAATCACTTCTTCCCCTTTTTTCAATTTAAATTCAAAAACTCCGGGAACAAATAAATCTTCCTGATAATCATATCCCCTATTTCTTTCTTTTAAATATTCAAAATTCAACCACCATTTTGGTGATGGGTAAAACACAGAAGGAATGGATGTTTGAATAAATAATGCAGGTAATCCTTTATATGGTTCAATTTTGAATCCATTTTCTTCAAAATAGGTTCGTGGCATAATATCCATATTCTGCTTAGATAAACTATGTATGTTGCGTGAAGCAATAAGAGGATTAGCCTTGAAATGAATTTCCTGATCGCCTGATATCAGCTGATATTTTACCAAAACAGTATCTTCACCCTCAGGCATTAATATTGATTTTATAATAACAGCCTCTCCCAGTGTATAGGTTGTAATGGGATAAAAATCATAGTCAAACGAATCAACATATTTATGTCCGGTTGGATTGTAAACACCGGGGAATTTATTGGTTGACAAATGAAATTCCATATCATTTACACTTGCTGTCAGTTCAATTTTCGAAAGAAAATTAAATACTTTACCCGTTTCAATAACAGGTAGATTTAATAAACCATGATATTTACGTGTATGACAATCAAGAACGGTACTTGAACAAAATCCTCCCCGACCATTTGTGATCAGATATTCCTTTTTCAGTGAAACCTGTAAATCAAGTAACTCCTCACGTTTGAGACTAATCTTCATGCTATTTTTTATTTATTTCCATTTAGGATATGAAGGATGCATATCTCATCATTTCCCAAATTATATCAAAAAATAGGCTCAAGTCAAACCTGAGCCTATTCCTGTAATTTTTAAAACTTTTACTCTTTAATAAACTTGGCTGTAAAAGCATTTTCACCACCATCACTTATTGAAAAAATATAGGTGCCTGCTGCTAAAAAGTCAATATCTGTTGAAATAGTTTGTTTCCCAATTTGTTTCGTACTTGTCTGTTTTTGATAGACGATCTTCCCATTCAAGTCATGAATAGTAACAAATAATCCGTTTGGCTGATCTGCAAACAAATTGAAATCCATATTAATTTGGGAGGTTGCAGGACTTGGGTAGAGATAACTTGTTTGGAAATCATCGGCAATTACCGGAATACCAACTGCCCCATAATAATAAATCATTTCGTCAACAATCAATTCATTATTATAGCCCATAGTCGATCCAAAAAATAAATTACTCGACATTAATAAAATATTACTGGTATCAGGAATTGCACTTGTGCTATTAAAAACAAATGTTTTTCGTGTCCAATTAAAAGCACCCGGCAAAAAGGTCATAGAGGAGTCAACTGTTATACTTTGTTGCAAACCAGCATCAAATTTTGAAAATGATGCATATACGATAGCCAAATCACTTGGATTATTTGAATTGTTATACTTGTAATAAAAGCTTAAAGAATCTGGTTTTTTACTCATGGCAAATCCACCTGAAAACCCAAAATCACCAATCATCCCGGTGGTTGCAATTCCGAAAGTATCCAACTCGCCTCCAAAAAGACTTAATGCCTTGGTTTTTACAGATATAGCTGAATTGCCCATATAGGCATCTGTGGATCGTGTTACACTTGGAAGTTGCCCTTCTAATAGAAAATACAGATTAAAAGTATTCCATCCCAAGGGCTCTTCGGATTGAACGGTTTTCCAGTTTTCAAAACCATTATTTGGAATTGAAGTAGTCGCATTTGTGAAACTAATATCATCAACCATTAACCAATTACCAGGATTTACCTGATCTGCTTCAGGAAGTGATGAAGCAAATCCAATAATAGCAGAATCAGGAGCTATACCTAATGGGTTTATTTTAAATGCCATTTCCGACCATGTGTTTTGAACTCCAGCAAATGGAATAAACTGCATTCCAATAGGAAATCCATTTTTCTTAAATAAAACAAGAATAACTGCAGAATCACCATTGGCAGTATTGTACTTAAAGCTTCCTTTTATAGAATCCGGCATATCCGTGAAAGGAAATCCGCCAAAGAAAAAATTATCATTTGGCTGACCGAAAACTGCATATCCAAATACAGTATCTCCATCAAAAACAGTCGTTTCCATTCTTACTGAATAGGTCCCTTCAACTGCATCTGTAGATTTTGTTAAGTTTGGTGTTGCACCCATCATAAACAATTGCGCATTTGCTGATGTATATCCAATTGGATCTTCAAAAAACACTTTATTTTCCCATGCTTCAAAATCTCCATTATATACTCCTTGAGCAAAAACTGTATACAGCATTCCAATCGACATAAATGCCGTGAACAATATCTTCTTCATAACCATTTTAATTAAAAGTTGAAAACGAGTACAAAGATACAATAAACAATAGCTTATTGAGAATGGAATCAGTAAAATAGAAATAACTTATATATAGCTATGTGAGTCTCCAAAATCTTTTTTTTGCATTATTTATTTACTATCATCTCATTAGAGCAATTATGATTTACAACTATGCACAAAAAACGTTAAAATGTTAACAATAATTTAACATTATATCCTTAAAAAGCATGAATTTAGATATGTCTTATTTTGAGATTAATTTAACATATGAACACAGAAAACACAAAATCAGAAAAAAAGAAGAATTCAGTTGATGATTTTACTGACGAAATCCTTAAGGATCCGGTAAAAAAGGCGATTATTGAGCTGCTTTATCAAAACGAAGGCTGTTTTTTTGGTGATATTATTGAGGAATTAAACTACCCTTATGCAATTATCCAACAGCATTTATTTGAACTTAAAAAACTGGGGATTATCAGAAAAAATTCCGAACCAGCACATTTCGTTCTTAATTAACTGATTGCTGATTAAAAAAAAGGGAAACCAGAATATCTCCAGTCTCCCTATGTTTTTTTGTGCTATTAAAATTACAATCCCAACATTTCAGGACCTTGTTTATAGACAATATCAGTAGGAATCGAAAGCTTTACCAAACGATCCAAATCTTTTTGTAACTGTTCACCCACTTTGGCTCCTTCTTCAACCCAGCTTCTTGCTGCATCATAATCACCATTTCCCTGAATGGTCAAAATCTTTACAGCCAGTTCAGATACCAATACTTTCATTCTCTCAAAATCGACAAAATAGGTTCCTGTCTTTTCATTGCGAATTAAACCTCCATTTTCAATGATATAATTGAAACGCATCATGTTGGCCTTCCCATGCGAGCTAGCCACACCAAAACGAACAGAACGGAAAATACTAGCACTAAAAGTCACATAATAGTCCAAAAGATCCATGTCGCTTAGTTCTCCCTTTTCAGACAAATAAGTGACCATATAGAGTCCTAAAATATCAGCTTTCCCTTCTTCAATAGCTGAATACTGTTCTTTCAGAGCATCCCTGACAGATATTTTGGAATTATTAACCAAATATTTAATGCCCAATCCATGTGCTACTTCATGAAACATGGTATTTGAAAAGAAAGCATCAAATTTCACATTTTCTCTTTGTGATGGATCAATCAATACATCTGTTATAGGAAGTAATATTTTGTCGAATTTAGCACGCATGGCATTTTTCAATTGCAGCTTTCTGGTTCCCTTCAGGATATGTACTTCTTCATCATTCGGAAGATTGATGGCTATTGTTTTACTTCCTGCATTGCAATCACCAGCATAAAATACAACATCGTAAGCATTCAATTCAGAATCTGTACCCGGTTTTTCTTTCTTATAATCCGCATTAACTGGCAATGACTGCTGTAATTCAGGAAGAAAAGCTGCATATTTTGCCAATTTAGCACTCCAAACTTTGTCCTTAATTAAGATAAATGCCTCATGAGCTGCTTTATATCCATAACGTGAATCTTCATAATTCTCAATCGGCCCTACAACAAAATCAATGGTATTAGTTTTCATATCCAACCAAGCTAAATCACTGGGTTGATATTGATCGGTTATAAGTGCTTCTGCACGCAACGTCAAATAATTTTTTAATCCTTCATCTTCTGCCAAAGCGGCTGCTTCAAGCAAAAGGTCGTGTGCTTTAAGGTTTTGATCTTTAAAAAATTCGTGATAAGGAATCACAACTAATTCATTGGCCTCATTTCTGAGAATTAATGTGTACAAGCTATTTTTAGCTTCATTATCCAGTGCATCAAATTCTGCAGATGTCATATCAGCAGGATAAAAATTAGAACCCAATGGTTTGTCTCCAATTTCTTTGATAAAGCTGTTGTTACCATCCAGACGATCCCATGGGCCATAATTAATCTCAATAAATTTCTTTGTTCCCTTGTCTTTGGTTTTCGACATAAGCTCATTTTTATCACCATAAGCTTCAACCCAATACATTTCTTCAATAATTTTTGCTACTTCAAATAAAATAGGTAGCATTTGTTTTTCTTTGTCGGTTAGCATATTCATATCAGTAGTAAGCTGAACTTCTACATACTTTGCCAATCGATTTTCGATATCTATACCTGTGTAAGTAGTCACTTTTTTAGTCTTTGATTTATTTTGGGCATTTGCTTGTATTGATACAAACAGAACCAATAATCCAATTATACTTGCAATTTGTTTCATGTAAAAAAAATGTTTTGGCGTATCCTAAAATAATTATTCCACGCTTGAATTAAACAAAGTTAAATGTGTAATAGTCTCCAAAAATAACAAATCAAAAATAGATAATGCTAAATAAGGCATCTTATTAATACAACCTCATCTTACAGAATTACGTCATTAGTTCATAATTCTATTTTGGAATAAATTTGGCATTGAAAGGAATTATCTTTGACCAGAAAATCAAATAATCAATCAGCATGAACAAGCAATTTATTACTATCCTACTTTTCTTAATAGTTCTTCAGGCAAATGCTCAGCCTCAAACTTCAAAAGATCGCATAAAAAATTTAATGGCTACTGGTACGATCGACTTTTTATCGGATAAAGAAAAGTCAATGCAAGCATTTAACGAAGTTTTAAAAATTGATTCCAATTATTCTATGGCTTATTATATGAGAGGGCAATGTTATTATGCATTGAATATGCCCGTTCAGGCTATTGAAGATTTTAACAGGGTCATTAAACTGGATCCAACTAATGCAAAAGCATATGCTTTGAAAGGAGTGGTTTATACTGATTTTCTTGATTATTACAATGCTTTAAGATCATATAATATGGCTGTCACGCTGGCCAAAGACCAGGGGAACTACTATTATTCAAGAGGCTATGTTCAGCTAAAAATGGAAAATTTCTGGTATGCAGTAAAGGATTTTGAAAAAGCCATTGATCTGGGTTATAAGGAAAAACAAGTTTATTACTGGATGGGATTCTGTTATGTCATCCTCCACGATTTCCCAAATGCAGTGGTTAATCTACAAATTGCTAATGAAATTGGTCAACGTGATGCAGATATATATTATTATTTAGGATATAGCAAAATGTATCTTCTCGAATGGGATAACGCATTGAAAGATCTTGAAATGGCTGTAAACTTCGATCCCGCTTACGCTCCTGCTTATTTTACCAAAGGTTATATTTATTTGCATAAGCAAGATTTTCAACGATCAGTTGCCGCCTATACAACAGGTTTACAACTTACTCCTGGTATTGCCCGGGGTCATGTTAACAGAGGATTAGCCTATCAATCGCTAAGCATGGAAGCTGAGGCTTTAAAAGATTATGAGATGGCCGTCCTTATTGATCCAAAATACGCTGAAGCCTATTTACACCGATCTAAAATATGGGAGAAACAACAAGCCTATAAAAAAGCATTAGCCGATTTAGAAAAGTACACAATTTTAAAACCAGAAGACATGATTGCTCTCTATGCAAGAGGTCGAATGAAATTATATAATAATGACGGCACAGGTGCTTGCAAAGATTTCAGGGATGCAGCTCTTAAAGGAAATGAACAGGCTATCATTGCCGTAGAAGAAATTTGCAGCAAAATTGACGTGAATACTGATCAAGAAATCAACAAATAAAAATAGGAATCTCAATAACATTGAGATTCCTATTTTATCAATCAGAAAGCCGAAATATAGTTTTGATTTATTTCAAGCTATCTTAAATTTTTATAGTGATCCGATCTGTGGACTATAGGTTTTTTCTCGTTTTTCTGCTTCAGCTTTCCAAACAGGAAGTATATTTTTCTTAAAGACTTCTTTCTCTGCCTTTAACTTTTTCATATCCAAGCCTATAAAAGCTTGTGCATCGGCCTTGGTTTCAATGGCTGGATAAGGGATTTCACCAACTCCATATTTAGAAAGAATTCGTGCTAACAATACTCTTGATTCTTGTGATTTATCAATAGATGTTCCAATTATCCTTGCTGTTTCAAGAGGAGCATGGAAAGAACCTCCATGACTTGCAGCTGCATAATCCCATCGCCATTGTGCATGACGAATAAGCATTAAAACAGGAGCCATCTCTTCATCATTAGCACCTGCATCCCAGGCAGCTTTCGCTTCAACATGTGCCCGCACTAATAATTCCTCTGCTTTATCCCGAATCTCGATAATACTTCTTTGGCGATCATATACATTCTGAATAAGCGTTTCTTCCTTTTCACGATGGCATACCTGACAAGCCTGATCAATATGGTTTAAAGGACTTTGTATTTTATGAGAAGTAAATTTTTGTCCACCTTCGCTGACATAAGGCATGTGACAATCAGCACAACTTACTCCACGTTCTGCATGAATTCCTTTTTTAAACATTTCATATCCCGGATGTTGTGCCTTTAACATGGGCGTTCTACTTAAAGCATGTTTCCAATCTGAGAATTCAATATTATCATAATATTCTTCGGCACCTTCTACGGTCATTCCATTCTTCCATGGAAAAGTGAGATAAGGTGTTTCCCCATCACTTTTGTCAAAATAATATTCAACATGACATTGGGCACAAACCAGCGATCTCATTTCATTGTGTGTTGCTTTGCTGATATCCTTACCCATAGCGGTATATGCTTCAACCAATGCCGGACGACTTATGCGCAAGTTCATTGTTTCAGGATCGTGACAGTCGTCACAACCAATTGAATTTGTTATTTCATGACCTTTGCCAGCCCACTTGCCTTGATAAAACTCTTTCACGCCAATTTCATTCATCAAACGAGGAACATCCGGACTTTTGCATGTCCAACAAGTTGATGGCATTGGTCCATCATCTGGCCCTGTTGGCCCTCCTGTTCTTAAAGAATTATTAATATCAGTAATCGCATAAAAATGACCTCTTCCCTGCTTATAATCTTTAGCAAATCCATATCCAGCCCACAATACAACTAAACGTGGATCAACTTCTAGCATATCAATTTCTTTTCCTCCATTATACAAACTCCGAAATGAGGTATCTTCAGTTTCATAATAAGATTGAAACTCTTTCGGATAATTCTCGCCCCAGATTTCATTTCTAGGCTCATTGTCGCTAATCTCAATTCGAGGAAGGTCTACAAACTGAGCTTCTGTTTTCCTTTCATTAATTGAAGAAGCCAACAGTCCTAATAAAAAAACAATAATCATTGTTACAAAGAATAATAACCAATTGATCCATGGTTTTCTTCCTTTTGAATTTCCCTTATTTTCCATGATTAATAATTTATACTTTTCAATTTAATTTATCCATTCTGCAACTATGCTACTTGCTTTAGAAACCTGTGCATTGGGTGTGCTTGATAAAGAATTGACCCGACCATGCGGAACTTCCCGATGACAACTCCAACACACTTTTCCATCGCTATGCAGGTAATTCTCTCCTGTCAGACTGAGTAAACCTACTTTCTCATTCAAACCCTCATGACATCTTTTGCAATTCTCCTGAACCACTTTTAATCCTTCATCTTTTATGAAAATAACCTGAGGCTCTCTACGGAGTGTAAACATTGTGGCGTGTCGCATTCCATCTTTAGCTTTAAAAAAATACTTATTGAAGATGTTATTATGTGGAACATGACATTCGTTACAATTGGTTACTTCACGATGAGAGCTATGATTCCAAGTTGCATATTGAGGATTCATTACATGGCAGTTAACACAGGTTTTTGGATCATCGGACAAATAGGAAACAGCATTGGAAGCATAAAACAAATAGATAAGCATACCAATTCCACCTGCTAAAACAAGTATCGCAACAGTTTTCCATTGTGCTGGTGGTGTTATAAAACCAATCAATTTTTTCATCCAATCCTATTTAAAGTATTCAAGCACTTGTTGTCTTAAATACAAACTTATGCAATTGTTATTAAATTAACAAGAGTAAATATATGAAAAGTACAATGCATCTATTTTGCTGAAAAGTAAAATACTAAGCACGAGGACTTCATCTCAAATTGTGAGAATTAAGAATTCTTTTTAGCACTGAATCCCTGATTTTTTTCTATCGTAGAAATACCAGTTAAGCACAAGGCAAGCAACATAATAGATGGCGAAACCAAACAAAGCTTTTTCAGGAGTTCCCAAACTGATTTGCTGACCAAATACTTTTGGTATCACAAATGCTCCATAGGCAGCAATGGCGGATGTCCAACCGAGTACAGGTCCGGCTTGTTCTTTTTGAAAGATATAAGGAATACTTCTGAAAGTGGAACCATTTCCAATTCCTGTGGTGAGGAAAAGCACCATAAAGGAAATAAAGAATGGCCACCAATATTGCTCAGGTGAATTTGCCTCTCTGGCTTTAATAACAAAAAAGGCGACAGCCAATGTTGCTATAATCTGAAATACTGTACTAAATGCTGTTACCCTTGAACCACTATTGATTTTATCCGAAAGAATTCCTCCCACAGGACGTATTAACGCTCCTAAAGCGGGTCCTAAAAATACCCAAAGCATAAAATTTGGTGCATTCGGATTAATAAAGCTTGGATCAGCAGGATTTGTGTAAACAAAGATATCCTGACATAATTTGGGAAAAGCTGCAGAAAAACCAATGAATGAACCAAAAGTCATGGTATAGATAATGGTCATGATCCAGTTATGCTTATCGGATAATATGGAAAACTGTTTCTTCAGATTTAGTTTTATCTCACCCGGAGTAGCATATTTCATGAGTAAAACCGATAGAATGATTACGATCGGAAGCACTATCCACATGTTTACTTTCAAACCCACCAAAAGATAGGCGCCAACACTGGCTGAAACTAAACCCAGAAATACCATAAAGAGTGTTTTTGTTACTCCCTGAAAAGTATTAGGCAATTTAGGTGTACCCGTAATCACATTGTTCATTCCAAAAAATGCAGCAATGGCAGCAAGCGAAAGAAGAGGAACCCATACCCATCCTGCATTTTGTAAACCTGCCAGAGGAGCGTCTCCTGATCCAACAGATGTGCCAATTGCTCCAAATAGTGCAAAACCAACTACAAACGGTATTGTCTTTTGCATAACGGCAACACCCAGATTTCCAATTCCGGCATTCATACCCAGCGCATAACCTTGATTTTTCTTGGGAAAGAAAAAACTGATATTACTCATGGAAGATGCAAAATTTCCACCACCAAAGCCAGAAAGTAAAGCCATTACAGCAAACATCAGATAGGTAGTATTCAGATCTGCTAATGCCATTGAGGTTCCTACAGCAGGAATGATCAACAATAATGTTGAAGTAAAAATCACATTTCTTCCTCCGGCTAATGAAATCAGAAATGAGTTTGGTAATCGCAAGGTAGCACCGGCCAATCCTGCTATGGCAGGTAAAGTGTAATAAAGGCCATTGACTTTATTAAGTGCTTCATTAAATGCATCAGAACCCGGGATTAAACCATCTGTCATTCCAAAATTATAACCGAAATCTTTCATGTACTTGATGATAACTCCCCACATAATCCAAACAGAAAATGCCAGAAGCAATGCTGGTATTGAAATGATTAAATTACGATTGGCGATTTTCTTACCCGTTGATGCCCAAAAACCTGAGTCTTCAACATTCCAGTCTGAGATGTTAACTTTCATAGGTCAATAATTATTTTTTTACAATGAAATGGTATTCTTAAAAACTATCAGCAAATGCATCTTTTGGTTCTTTCAACATAAAAAAGCAATAAACCAAGCTGATGAAAGCTCCTCCAGAAAGCATATATAAAAAGGTTTTATCGTCCATGAAAGTGTATAAGAATAAGTAGGTAACTGCGCCCACATTACCAAATGCTCCAGCCATTCCGGCTATTCGGCCTGTCATTTCTTTTTTGATGGAGGGTATCATGGCAAATGTGGCTCCTTCAGCACCCTGAACAAAGAAGGAAGCAAACATGGTAATGACTACTGAAACAATTAACCAGCCCATGCTATTGAATTGAGGTAAAAGGCTTACTTCTCCATCAGCTCCCATTGGCCCATATTTTGAAATCATGGCCATTAGGAAAAAGCCAATGGTAATTCCACTCATATACAACAACATGGTTTTTTTTCGGCTTCCCATTTTATCTGATAATAATCCGCCCAAAGGCCTAGCCACCAGGTTCATAAATGCAAAAGAACCTGCCACAGCACCTGCCAATGTTAAGGTCATAACTTGAGAACCATCAGCGTATAAAAGTCCACTAAAAACTTCATAAAAAAACATGGGTAACATGGATACGATGGCCAATTCGGCTCCAAAATTTGCAAAATAGGTAGAATTCAAAGCCCCAACACTTCCAAAAGGAAACTTCTCAGCATCAGGCACACCTGCTTTTAATCGGGGAAGATTAGTTTTTAAAATGCGCATCACATCGGCTAAATAAACGATGAATAAAGCTATCCAAATTCCAATGACAATATTCATCGAAATCATATGCTCCCCGTGTATCATTTGCTTATGCAATACAAAGGCTACAAGACCAAGAGCTCCATACAAGGGTAGCTCCCATAATAGATATTGTCCCAAGTCGAGATAGGATGACACAGGCATAGGGCCACCTTTCTTCTTATCAGCAGACGGTTCTTGTCCTTCAGGATAATCTTTAACAATCATAAAATAAATGACACCATATATGGCAGCAACAATACTTGTAATAGCCAATGACCATCTCCAATCACCACCTAAAAGATTAACAGCAACAAAAGGTACCAAGGCAGCTGCAGCAGCTGATCCAAAATTTCCCCAGCCGGCATAAAATCCTTCTGCTCGTCCAATGTATTTTGGTGTAAACCAGTTGGCAGTCATTTTTATTCCAATAACAAAGCCAGCTCCAATAGCACCTAATGCTAAACGACTTACTACCAGTTGAGTTAAATTATCTCCAAAAGCAAAAGTTAACCCTGGAATCACCATAATAACCATGAGGCCGGCAAATATTCGTCTCGGGCCATATTTATCGATTAGTCCACCCACAATAATTCTGGCAGGAATAGTTAGAGCCACATTGGTAACCAATAAGGCTTTTACATTGGCTTTTGTTAACCAATCAAATTGCTTTATCATTTCAGATAATACACCAGCCATGTTAAACCAAACAACGAAGGTCAAGAAGAATGCAAGCCAAGTAAAATGCAAGGTGCGTATACTGGGATTTTTAAAATCGATTAATGATGGTGCTTTGGGAGTCATTGTGTTGTTTTTATTATATCAATGTGTAATTAAACTTCTTCAGAGATTTTTTGATTAGTCGCCAGTTTATTGGAAGTGCGGATTTTCTTCCTTTCCCAATTCCAGATAACCAATTGATAAGGTCGCCAGATATATGCAAACGGATAGACCAAAAAATGCATAAAACGGGTAAATGGAATCATCCCAAGAAGAACAAATGCGCTGGAAACATGAACTTTAACCATCAAAGGCATTGTTGCTATAATATTCATATCAGGTTTCAACACAAAAATGGATTTCACATAAGGTGTTAGTGAGGAGGCAAACCAAGTGGAACCCCATCGGTGAAACAGGGCAATCCAAATACCTGTAACAATTTGAACAAGCAATACAACATATACAGCTACATCCATTTTAGTTGTAACCATCTGCAGCTTTCTATTAGTTAACCTTCTAAAAATAAGCAGCATTAATCCTGTGAATGCTGCTATTGCAAAGGCAAATGCCGAGGCTTCAATAATCAACAATCTTGCAGGTATACCATTCCATACTATTAATGTCCGGGGGAATAAAAATGCAATCAGGTGTCCAAAAAACAAGAAAATTATGCCCCAGTGAAATGGTCGGTTGCCCCAAAAAAGTTTCTTTCCTTCCAAAAACTGGGTAGACAAAGAAGATACCTGAAATGGTGTCACCTTATAGCGTAAGAATGAGCCAATTATAAATATTAATATGGCAGCATATGGCAATCCGATAAACCAGAAATTATTCATATTCTTTTCATTAATAGTTATCTGTATTATTCGCAGAACATCCATTTCCTGCAAATACACAATCCTTGTTTTCAGGGATTTCGATTTTGATTTCCTCAATATTAAAATCCTTGATTAAAACTTCCTTTAAAATCTGTAGCAGAAATAAATACACATTTGATTCTGATTTGAAACCTTTGATCATACTTAAAAGAGCTGGCAGTAGAATGAACTGTACAAATTCATCTGCAAATTCACTATCATTTGTGCTGGCCAATAAAACCAAAACATTGGGTAAATGATCTGCTAACTCAAACCCTAAATCAGTTTTGTTTTTAATATGCTCTTGCTGAAGTTTGACCAGAAAATCTCCTCGTTTCAGATCTTCACCAAAAAGAATATAGCCTATGTCTAAATGTGATAATGCCTGAATATCAAATGTGCTGACATAATATTCCTGTAAATCTCTTAGGGATTTAGTCTGGACATGATTCAGAAACAATTGACATTTTGAAATCTCATTTGTGTAGTTTGTCTGAATCAATTTTTCAAATTCTTCACTTTGACTTAATAAGCTTTCTGAGGGATATCTGAATAAATCTGCAATCTGCTTATAATGTTGTATCCTATCCATTTTACAATCCTCTTTCATTACTTTGATTTGCTCCAAATCCGGTTTTCCCTTTGAATTCCTCTGTATCATTCAACATTTCAATGGCTTCTTCCCGATGTGCTTCAGGAATCACAAATCGTTCATCAAATTTGGGCAGGGAGGTAAGCCTATAAATCGCATTGGCCGTTTCTTTGTCCAAGCCTGATTCTTTAAGTGCAAGTGTTGTGATTGCCTCATCCTGATCATTTACAGTTTGAGTTCTTCTCAGGTGTCGCACAGCCATTAATTTCCCTAACACTCCCCTGATTGTATCTGTATTTCCAGCACTAAACATACTGGCCAAATATTTCAAGGGTACTCGCATGTTATCAATTCCGCCCCAGAATGAATCAGCTTGATTTTCATACATACCCTCTTTTATGGTGGCCATAGCCGGCAATAAGGGTGGCACATAAAATAAATTGGGAACTGTTCTGAATTCAGGGTGTAAAGGCAAGGCAATTTCCCATTCCTTCACAAATTTCCAAACAGGTGATTTTTGAGCAGATTCAAGTGTATTGATTGAAATACCATTATTTTTTGCTGCCTTAATTACTTCTTCATCAAATGGATCAAGATAAATAGCACGTTGTGCTTCTACTAAATCTTCTTCAGGACATGAAGCAACTGCTTTTATTTTATCGGCATCGTATAGCATTACTCCGAGATAACGAATTCTCCCAACACAAGTATGCATACATGCAGGAGCCTGACCAGATTCTATTCTGGGGAAACAAAGAATACATTTCTCTGATTTGCCTGAATTCCAGTTGTAATATGTTTTTTTATACGGACAAGCAGAAACACACATCCGCCATCCCCGACACTTTTCCTGATTGACTAATACAACACCATCTTCACCACGTTTATAAATAGCACCAGATGGACAAGCTGCAACACAAGCAGGGTTCAGGCAATGATTGCATATTCTGGGCAGGTAATGGAAAGTCATTCTTTCCAGTTGAAACATAGCCTCTTGTTCAGCAGGACTCAAATTTTTAAAATTTACATCTTTACGTGCATAATCAAGAGATCCACTTAAGTCATCATCCCAGTTCGGTCCACCTTTAATGTTAATGAATTCTCCAGTAATTTGAGAAACAGGAATAGCTGTTGGCTGATCATTCGCATCTTCTGCCGTAAATAAATCCTGGTATTTATAGGTAAATGGTTCGTAATAATCATCCATGGAAGGCATATTGGGATTATGGAAAATATTCCCTAATCCTTTACTTTTCCAATTTGTTTGAAGCTCTCCACTTAATTCATTGAGTTTCCATCCCCCTTTATAAATATCCTGGTCTTCCCATTTAGTCGGATAACCTGTACCGGGTTTTGTTTCAACATTATTCCACCACATGTACTCTGAACCTTTTCGATCGGTCCAGATATTTTTACAGGCAATAGAACAAGTATGGCAACCAATGCATTTATCAAGGTGAAAAACCATTGCTATTTGTGATCTGATATCCATAATCTGAGTTTTCTATTTTGATTATAAAACAAAAGAAACCTTTTCCATTTTCCTCACCATGACAAATGAATCACGATTTACACCAACGGGGCCCCAATAATTAAAATGATAAGTGAACTGACCATATCCACCCACGAGTAAATTTGGTTTTAAACGAACTCGGGTTAAACTGTTATGTCCACCAGCTCTTCTATTGTTCCGAACTTCTGATTTTGGAACAGAATAGGTTCTTTCAGGTGCATGATAAATGAAACAAATTCCTTTGGGAATTCTCACACTTACTACAGCTCGTGTACAATACACACCATTGTCGTTATACACTTCAACCCAATCATTGTCTTTAATGCCAATTTCTTCAGCATCTATCTCACTGATCCAACAAGGAACCATTCCTCTTGAAAGCGTTAGCATCCGGATATTGTCGCTATAGGTAGAATGAATTTGCCATTTTCCATGAGGAGTCAAAACATTCAATGTTTTGGTTTTACCAAGAGGCTTTGAAACCTTAAGATCTCCATAAATCTCTGGATCGGGAGCTGGTTTGAAAGTTGGGAGGTGCTCTCCAAACTTAATATAACCCTCATGATCGAGGTAAAAATGTTGTCGGCCAGTAAGCGTTCTCCATGGGATGCTTCTGTCAACATTATAGGTAAATCCGGCATAGGTTCTTCCATGTTTCATTAATCCTGACCAAACCGGAGAATTATTATATCGTTTTGGTTGACCTTGCAGAGCCATAAAATCAATTCGAACATCCTTGCTCCCTTCGCTTATATCAGTCAATTTAACGCCTGTTCTTTTCTCAGCATTCTGATAGGCTCGGTGGGCAAGCTCGCCATTGGTTAAGGAGGACAATTTGAGAATGGCATTAATGGCTTCTTCATCGTCTGCCAATGATGGATAATTTTTCCCATCAACTAATTTAAGATGATTCTTATCTTCAAGCATTTCCTCATAAAAATCCTCACAATTATAAGAATTTCCATGAGCACTAAGTCCTTTTCTTACATTAGGACCAAGGCTAACGAACTTGTCATATATCTTTGTATAATCTCTTTCTACTATTGACAATCCATGCATACTCACACCAGGAATAGCTTCACATTCTCCTAAATACCAATCTTTAATATCAGGCTGAGCAATTTCCGCTTTTGAATCATGTGAAAGAGGAGAATTTACAATCTCTCGGATGGGTTCATTATAATGGGTTTTAGCTAAATCCTGAGTTGCTTTAGCAATATCCCTGAATATGGCCCAATCGCTTTTTGATTCCCAGGCAGGTTTGATGGCAGCAGTCAGTGGATGAATAAAAGAATGCATATCTGTGCTATTCAAATCAGATTTCTCATACCAGGTAGCTGCTGGCAGAACAATGTCAGAATATAAAGCAGAAGTATCCATGCGGAAATTCAGATCTACTATCAAATCCATTTTTCCTTGAGGAGCAACTTCATGCCATTTGATTTCCTTGACATGATCTTTTCCTAATTCTTCTGCCACATCATTGTGATGAGTTCCTAAATAATGCTTCAAAAAATACTCATGTCCCTTGGCACTCGACATCAATGCATTGCCTCGCCAGATATACCAAACTCTTGGGAAATTAATGTCATTATCCGGATCAGAAACTGAGTATTCGATGGTTTTTTCTTTTAACTCTCCAATCAAATAATCAGCTATTTCCTTATCTGTTTTTGCTCCTTTTGCTTCTGCATCTTTTACAATATCAATATTGCTTTTGTTGTATTGAGGGTAAAAAGGCATCCAGCCATTTCGAACTGATTTTGCAATAAGATCGGCCGTATGTTGTGATGACAATTCATTTTTTGGTGAATAATTATAATGTGCCTGATTGGAATCATATCTCCATTGATCAGAATTCATATAATGCCAGATTGGAGCTTGTTGTAAACGAGGAGAACCTGACCAATCCTTGGCTGACATGATCGTTCCCCATGAATCCACTGGAGCCAGTTTTTCCTGACCAACATAATGGTTCATGCCACCTCCGTTTTTTCCAACACAACCCGTTAGCATTAAAGTCATCGCACCTGCTCGATATATTAAATTCCCATGATACCATTGATTGATACCAGCACCAATAATGATCATGCATTTCCCTTCTGTAGTCTTTGCAGTAATGGCCCATTCCTCAGCAAACTTAATAACTGTGTTTGCGCTGATTCCAGTAAACATTTCCTGCCAGGCTGGCGTATAAGCAGCATTCTCATCCTGGTAAGATTTTGCATTTTCTCCATCCAAACCTCTGTCAATACCATATTGACCCATGATAAGATCATAGACCGTTGCCACTGAAATTTTTCCTTCAACAGTTTCCAGAATTCTTATAGGTACACCTCTGAGTGATTTCTTGTCTTTTCCATAATCAATGAACTCAACCTGCTCAACTTTATCGTGTTTTTCCAGAAAACTTAAAGCAGGTTTGTAATCTTTCCCATTTTCCCCATCTATTGGTAAAATATTCCAATTGCCATCTTTACTATCCCAGCGATGCCCGGAACTACCTGCAGGACACACCAACTGACCAGAATCTTCATCAATATTCAAGAATTTCCAATCTCCATTTTCGATGTCTTTGTATTCCTTTACACGACTGGCACGTAGCAATTGTCCAGCTTCAAACACACCATCTTTTTCAATCATTTCTACTAAAAATGGGCTATCCGTAAACTTTCTTACATAATCAATGAAATAAGGAACAGGATTTTTATAATGATATTCATTCAAAATGACATGCGTAACTGCCATCCAAAAAGCACCATCCATACCAGCATGCACTGGAACCCATTCATCCGAATACTTGGCAACCATACTCATATCAGGCGAAAAGACCACGGTTTTTGTTCCGTTGTGTCGAGCTTCAGCAAAAAAGTGAACATCAGGTGTACGAGTCATTGCCAAATTTGATCCCATGACTGCAATGAATTTGGAATTATACCAATCGGCACTTTCCGCAACATCTGTTTGTTCTCCCCATATTTCTGGAAAAGCATTGGGCAAATCGCAATACCAATCATAGAAACTCAGGTTTACACCACCCATTAATTGAAGAAAGCGAGAACCAGCAGCATAACTAATCATCGACATGGCAGGAATTGGGGAAAAGCCAACTAATCTATCTGGACCATATTTTTTTACCGTATAGATATTTGCAGCAGCAATAATTTCATGTGCTTCATCCCAACTGGCTCTTCTGAATCCACCTTTGCCTCGAGCTGTTTGATATAATTTCCTCTTTTCAGGATCTGTCTGAATATTCTCCCATGCTTGCAGTGCATCCCTTGTCTTTTCTTTTTCAGTATGAAATAAATCAAGTAGTTTACCTCTGATCATGGGATACTTTATTCGCAGCGGGCTATATAAATACCAGGAAGCAGAAATTCCTCTTTGGCAGCCACGTGGCTCATAGGGCGGTATATTGGGATCTATTTCAGGATAATCCAAAGCCTGTGTTTCCCAAACAACAATACCATCCTTTACAAAAACCTGCCAGCTGCAACCACCAGTACAATTTGCTCCGTGTGTACTGCGAACAACTTTATCGTGCTGCCATCTGTTTCTGTAAAAATCTTCCCACTTACGGGTTTTTGGAGATACTAAATCTTTTATCCAAGTCATTGCACTTATACTTTATACTATTACCTAGCCTGTCTATCAAAAATGCTTTTATTCACGCTTTCTTTTTTTCTCTTTGCCCAAATAAGGCTGATGAAAAACATTAGAAATGCAAGTATGATCAATCCGACAATAAATGTATCGGAAAAAATTGCCGCCTTTGTGATTTGTTTTTGTTCAGCACTGGCTTTCAAATAAGCTGATAAATGAGCCATTTCTTGCAGTGTTAAACTTTGGTCTTGATACGTTATTTGCATAGAAGGAAAAGGCGGGGATGTCATAATTGCATTAATGCCAGCTTCTCCACCACTTGTTTTATAGGACAAACTCAAATCTTTTGCTAACAGACCACCTTCCCTTGCATTAGGAAAACTAACATGATGACAACTTAAACAACTTGCCCCTTTGTTTCTAAAAGCAAGACTTCCTTCAAAATAAAGTTGTCCTGTGTCTATATTACCAGGCCATACTTTCACAACAATAAGTAAATCTTCTACAATTGGAATAGGCTGATCACCCGTTTTATCAATATATTTAATAATCGCTTTGATATCAGCATCTGATCCATTGTAATCTGGCATCAAAATATTGAAATACTCCTTTGCAATTGCTACTGCATCAGGATCACCACTATCGATCATTTTTTTTGAAGATTTAATAAAACTTATCTGCCATTTTTCGCTTCTCTTTGAAGAAATACCAGATAAATCGGGACCAACTAGTCTTCCTTTACCAATTGTATGACATGCTGCACAATTGGTTAAATACAACTCCTCACCTTGCTGCGCAGAAAGAATGAATATTGGGAAAATAAAGAAAACAACCATCAATAGCGATAGACGATTTCCTTTAAAACTCGATTTAGTTTTATTATTCATGATGAGTATAGATTTTCATATATATGTAAATGAAAAATTATCCTAAATAATTTGCCAATGAAGTTTTCAGAATGACTTTTATCTAAGATGGAGGGCTTTACAATAAAGTTTTACACTTATCAATTTAAGCTTTTTTGGGGATTTTACTTATAGTTTGCCTCCTAAAATATATGCAAAATCCCTTTTGAAATCATTTCGGTATTTAAATACCTTATTTCCAAAATTATTTTATTAATTTATAATAGCCAAAAAAAATATGAATGATTAATTAGACTAGTTTTTATTATCTCTATATTGTTATCAAACGTGGAAAAAGAAAGTCTTTTTCTATATGTATGTGTGCATAGAGTTTATTACTAAACTCAGACAACTTTTGATAATACTTCTTGATATTTTTATCTGCATATGAACAATTAAAACCATCACATCTTCTATTGAGTTGCTTTAATGCACCTTCTGCTTCATCATGTTCAATTTCAAGTTTCTTCATTTTGTTTTCAAGCAGCTGTTGATCAGATTCAAGAAATAATGGAAACAGGTTCAGCTCTTCTTCCTTGACATGCTCTAAAACCTCATTTGACAAAGAATTAAAGAAATTAATCGTTTCTACTAAATCAGGATAAATTGCTCTAAACTCTTCAAGTAATTCAGACCCTGACTTTGTAATTTCGGGAATACTTTCTTTTAAATATGAATGATGTATTTTGAGTAAGTATTCAATTAGTAAGCTATTCTGAAGATTTCCAAATTCAATTTCGTCTTCAAAGTCAACAACTCCTCCTACTAATAGTTTATCAAGAATCATTGAAGCATCAAAACCAAATTTATCAGCTAAACGTTGTAAGGAGTAATCTTTATGCAGCTCAAAGTCAATATTTTTTGCCAACAAATAAGTGTATATACTATAATCATTGGCTTTAAAATCAAAGAGTGTTTTTTGTAAATAATTTTCTTGTGTTTTTGATTTCATGATTTTGTTTTAATCCAAATATACATATTTATACGCATTCAGGTACTTGTTTTCCTATTTGTTTCAAAAGAATTAGCATTAGCCGTATTTATAAGACTATAATCTGGCTAAACCCAAGAAAACGGAATGAATAGTTATGGTAATTATCAACCAAAGATTCCTTGCAGTTTCTGGTTTAAGATTCAGGAATTTGTATTTGATGGAAGAGGTATGGCAGCTTGTTATGCAATCGCCACATAAAGTACATGTTACATCAGGAATTCTGTTTTGTATATTTTTAATACTCAAGGCATCATAATAGCATGTCTTCGTGCAAGCCATGCATTCAGTACAATTCGAATCAATATACATTCTAAAAGGGTTAATGTATTTTGCATATCGAATGAGTGTTCCAACCGGACAGTATACTGTGCAATGATACATTTTATTCAGGTCTGTACTAACTATTAATATGATCATAAAACCTGCAATTCCAAATAGTGCAGCTGCTGCGGATATTAAGTTTAGCTCAACATTAAATAATCGGAAAAGAATAGCAACAATTACCACAAAGAATAAAAAAGTGTGCTTGAGCACGTTTCTATAAGGGATACTTTTTCGATTTGGTTTACCTTTGGCAGCAACTATATTATCAATGGCTCCAAAATAACAAAGTTGACTACACCAAGCTGGTCCTGATAGAATAATTGTGCTTAAGAAAAGAATAGGCATGAAAGAAATATGCCCACGATAAATTGGACCACCAACAATTAAGGCTGGAATTGGAAAATGCAGTTTTTCAGGATTCATTAAGAATTTATCAAAACCAGATGTGCCCAATATTAATTGAGTAAAGAAAACAATTGAAAATAATGTCCAACTTCTTCTTCTCCAAACAGCCGTTTTTTCAGGGTCTTTCATTTTTGAAATCAGAAAAGCTGAATAAATTGCCAATATCAAAATCATTCCCCAGCCGGAATAAGGGATGAATCGTTCAATTAATAACATGGGCTTTTCAACCTTCCATTGAACCATTGAAAGGATAATTGATGTGATGGCAAAAGTCCAGATGGAGAGTTTGTTTTGTTTTAACCAGTTCATTGTATATTTCAAATTTCAAAAGGCAAATTTCAAATAAAATACAATACAAAAAGATCAAATCTCAATTTGCTTGTGATATAGGTAAATTTCTAATGCGATCTCTGCTTAATTTAAGTACTTCAAATAATGAGAAAGAAACACATCATACAAGCGATAGCCATCATCCAATTTGATTAAATATCGCTTATCCAATAAAGTTTTCAGGACACGTTGCATACTACTTGAATTTTTTACACCAGAAAATTTAAGAAAATCGCCAGAAGTAGGAGCCACAACCTTATTCTTTAGAGCAAATGCACGTAAGCATGCAAACTGTTGATTTGTAAGCCTATCTGGCAATTCGCTATAGTAAACATGTTTTTCTTCCAGATACTCCAAATATATAATTTCAAAATCATTTACACTTTCCGGTAAGTTGTCAAGGCTATATAAATAATTGAATATACTCTGAACATAGAAAGTATGGCCAAATGTTATGTTTAAAACGTGTTCAATAATGGCATCATTTATCTCTCTTTTTGACTTCTTAAATTGTTTTTGAATAAAATCGCCATATTTTTTTTCATCAATTATGTCCAATGAAAACATTCTTGTAGAAACATAAAATGGTCTGACTGGATTGTTAAAAATTTCATTTATAATATGATACTCACTCCCACTAAATACAAAGCTTATGTTGTTACTTGCCTGAACATATTTTCTCAATTTTGCTTCTAAAGCAAATTCTTTTTCATACTTCGTAATTTCTTGAAATTCGTCAATGGCCAATATTACTTTTTTATTTTGATCATTCAGGAAAAAAAATATTTCTTCAAGGCTTTTAAAAAGTTGTTTTTTTTCAGAATAATTCAGACTTACTGATGGAGTGCCATCAACACCAAAACTTATTGAAGTACCCAAAGATTGAATAAATGAAGTAAGTTTTTGCGGCAATTTTCTGCTAGCGAATAAATTACTTCGAATTATGGCATTCGCTATTTCATTTATAAATTCTGAGACAGTTTTTGTTCCCCAAAGGTCAGCATAAATACATATATAATCCTTCCTTAAATAATAGAACACATTGTAAATCAGTGCGGTTTTGCCAAGCCTTCTATATGCATAAAGCGTTATATCCTGCTGATTGGTAAGTGCTTTTATAATACTATTGGTTTCCTTTTCCCTGTCACAAAAATAGTCTGGACTTTTATAATTCTTAAGTATAAATGGGTTCATGATCAGATTATTTTGAATGTTTTTCACATGTTGCGTCACGCATTGTGCGTAATATATGATTTATATTTACACAAAGTGCGTTACGCATTGTGCGTAAATATACAAAACATTTTAAACTCTTAATCCAATTATAAAGAATATTATCAGTTAGATTGTCTGCTATTAGAGTGTGTCTTTTTAGGCATTCCAATCGAGTAAGCGTTGCTCTCCTTCCAAATTTTTAACTTCGGTGATATCCTGGCTCACCTCCAGCGTTCCCAAATAAATACCAGTATTTGCTCGCACGGCAAAATACTGAATTAATAAAAACTTTCCCTTAATGGATAACCAAAACGAAGCCTTATCTTTTTCCCCTTTTCTAAAGGAAGTAATAATTTCTTCAACCACATGAACACTTTCTGGAGGATGGCAATTATTTACCTTCCTCCCGATGATGGCTTTCGATCTTGTAAAAAATCTATCTTTTGGATTCGAAAAGTAAGCCACTTCATCATTGTGATCTACAAAAGTCATATCAAATGGAAGGTGATTCATCAATTGAACCAACTGCTCAACACTTAGCTTTCCAGTTTCCATGTCCACAAATCCATCTTTCAAAGTGCCTATTTCTGAAACATCTTGAATAGGTATCGGAGGTTCAATGAATACAAATCCTATTTCGAAACTCTGTTTATGCATTTTTGCCCAAGCTTTCTCAGGAACATATTTCAGTGCAACTGGATACAATATAAAATCCTCTCTAAAAATTATAGCATGCATTGCAAAAAACAAATCGGCTATCGATTTATTGAATTTCTTCAAGTCAAGATTTACTGCCATTAAAATCTCATCCAAATCCTTAAAATGCTTTCTTATGTCATCATGAATGGACCACATCACAGAAAGACATTTGTATTCAGGGAAATGTGATTCAAAATATGGAAAAAAGATATTTTCCTTTTTCTGGTAATGAATTTCAAATTTTTGCAGTTCTTTTAATTCCTTTCTCACAATGTCAATAGCTTGAATATCTTGTATTCCATTCTTTTTATTGATTGCCTGAATATAAGGCCGCATTTTATTGAGCTTATCTTTCAAATGATAATTTTCAAGTATCATGTAATACAGAAAATGATTTTTAGTGAGTTTTTTCCGCACATGAAGCACCAGATATTTGTAGAAAACATTCAGGATTTTTCCAATATTTGCTTTTATCGCTTCGATGGAATAGCCTTTATTCATAAGCCAATCAACTACAACCACAGTATCCTCTGGTGTAACTTTTTCAATGAAAGTCTGATATTCATTGATTAAATCAATCCCTTTCCCTCCTTCTATCATTCCACAGCAAAAGGCCAATAAAGCTTTTCGTCTAATCTCAATATGATTTGATATTTCTGACATCTTATTCTTTCAAACAGCAAATTTATAATGTTTTAACATACGCGCTAGCCTAAAAATGTTTAGTTTTTCAGATCATATATTTACCAAATTTCCTATGTTATATTATACCTCTATTATAAGAAAGCAGCCTTGCCATGAAAAATAGCAAGACTGTATAGCTCAATAAACTGCTATAAAGCTATTTCTGCTTTTTTGTTTCTTAATTATTTTAAGGCAAATATATAAATTATAAAAAGACCCGTTTATCTTTTTATAAATATTTTACTACCTTTGTTTCAGAATTTTTAAAAGGAATAACATGGAGATAAAATCAAACACATCAATTGGAGAAATTGTAAGACAGAATTTTAAAACTGCTAAAATATTTGAAGACCTGAATATTGATTTTTGCTGCGGAGGTGACATCTCCTTGACAGAAGCGTGTAAAAAATCAAATATAGACATCAATAAAATATTACCAGTGTTAAATTTGATGATGGATGTAAACGATCCTGATTCAAAATACCTGGATGGACTTTCATTAGAAAGATTATGTGATTATATTGTTGATAGACATCATACTTATGTAAATGAAAACATCCCGTTTCTATTACAAAATTTAAAGAAACTTTGTGATGTTCATGGAGAAAATCATCATGAACTATTTGAAATTAAAGAGCATTTTGAAACTGCTGCTGGCAATTTATCAATGCATATGAAGAAGGAAGAGCAAACACTATTTCCATATATTCGTAATTTAGAAAAAAATAAATCTGAAGCAGTTGAAAATACTTTTGAATCAGGAAAATTCCATGATCTTTTAAATGAAATTGACAACGAGCACCTGGCTGAAGGGGAGAGATTTCTGAAAATATCAAAACTAACACAAAACTATAGTTGTCCGCCAGATGGATGCAACACCTATCAGCTTACCTTTAAAAGCCTAAAGGAATTTGAACAAGATTTACATCGTCATATTCATTTAGAGAACAATATTTTATTTAAAAAAGCAATTGAATTGGAAAATAATACAAAACAGGAATAATAATGTTGGCAAAAAGTACTGAATATGCCATACGGGCATTGGTTTATATTCAATTACAAAATTGGAAAGAGAAACGTCCGGGAGTTATTGGGATTGCTCATGAAATTGAGGCTCCTGAAGCTTATTCAGCAAAAATTCTCCAAACCCTGACCAAACACAAACTACTCGAGTCGATGAAAGGGCGTGGAGGTGGTTTTTTTTTCAACCAAAACCAATCAAACATTACACTTTATGAAGTAGTACATGTAATGGAAGGAGATGGATGCTTCCATAAATGCGGTTTCGGTTTAAAGGATTGTAATAGTGAAAATCCTTGCCCCTTGCACAACAGATATATTGAAGTGCGTGATGGTTTTTACGACATTGTTACATCAGAAACAATTCGAACTCTTTCAGAAAGAATCCTTAATGGAAATGCAGTGTTAAATAGATTAGACAAAGAAAATGTTTAAACAATTCATTAAATTTTTTGATTCTTTGTCGATTTAGGTGGGGTAATGTTGTGGTAAATCACAAATAGCAATGGTCAAATCTCAAATAATAATCAACTTAAAAAAAGAAAAAACACCCGATTAATCAAATACGTTTCTGAACAAATAATCAATTTTGTGTCCACTCCGAAAAGTCCAAGAGATGATTTTCAGCACCTTTTTGCCCCTGCCCTGAAGGGAGAAGTTTGCTGGAAATCAGGACTCACTTCTTCGCTGCTGCATAGCTATAGCAAAGCGCAGTAGGGTATTGGGGCAAAACCTGATCTTCAATTCCAATAGTACATACTTTTCAGAGTGGACTCAATTTTACAAATTGAAAGCCAGTGAATTACATGAATTATTTTGTTGTTCGATTTGAATTTTGATAGATTGGCTTTTGTTGTTTATTTGTGATTTGGATTGTTGATTATTGTGATTTTAGATGTCACCCACGGTGAACGACATAGAGCCAACTCATTAAAACATCTTATCCAATGTTTCATTCGAGATAGATTCTGGAATTGCATATTTTATGTAATGCTGAAGTATATCATCCCATTTCAACTTATTATAATTATTCAAGGCTTTAACAAACAACACTCTATTGCTTTTAAATTCATTTAATACAAATAATCCAACTGATAAATTTCCATCAGTATCATTCCTGTAATCAAGAATTTCCCGACCTATTTCCCTTACCACATTATCATAGAGTTTTTCTTTTGATCTATAATAATAATGGATTGCCGTTTTGCTTACTTTAGCATCGGTTGCAATCCTTTTAATAGTAGTGGCCTGAAAACCATACAGAAGGAAAACCCTACGGGCAGAATTCAGTATTTTTTCTTCAGCACTCAAGCTTTATTTTGAATCAGGTTTTTCTTGCCTCTCAAGACTATTATTCACCACTGCTTCATTCAAAATGTTCAGTAATTTATCCAGGGGCACTTTGTGTACTTTGGCTGCTGTTTTAACACTTATAAATTTTGAAATAAACTTTCGCAAACCTAATCCACCAACTCTTTTTAAGCCGAATGTTTCCATTACTTCAGCGATGTCGCCATACTCTTTGAGTATTGCTGATACTTTTGTTTTTTCTGTTATTTGCATTAGAAGCTATATTTAATTTTTGTGTAAATCATTGAGTTGTCAGCGTATTGACCAAAGCGGCCCTTGTCATCACCAACAAATATATTTGAACCCAAAAGGATAGAAAATCCATCATCAAAATCGTAAGTAATTTTAGGTCGGATAAGAGCATCCTGATTTGTCAATCCGATGTATGAGAATAGTTCAAGGTGCAGTGTTTCCCTTAACAGGTCATATCGTGCTAAAAACGTCATGGTATTTTCTATTTCTGTTTTCTGCATCTTTTCATCATAATCCAAAACAACCTCCTGGATAAATTGCGAACTGAATTTTACACCCTTAATACTAAAATCTACTCCTGTAAGGTAGTGTATATAATCTTTTTGGACTAAAGCATCATTAGCAAAAGGATCTTCTGTTTGAAAATATTTGCCATTGTAATAAGCAGCTTCGCCACGCAACACTACACCTTTGATTTCAGAACTAAATGATCCCCCACCAATTAGCAAGCGATGATGTTCCGGAGTTATGTTTAATCCAGTAAGTACTGGCTTTCCAGTAGACATATCAATAATTTTTTCAATATGCATGCTGGGATTATCATCCCATGTATATCCTCCCATGAGTTCAAAGTCAATCTTGGACGTCATCGCAGAATATTTTACAAATAATTCGCTGTTTTCAAGATTAGGTGTCATACTGGATTTAGACCAATCGAAAGTAGGAACTATTGGAAACTCTGGTTGTACATGCCAAATTGATCCCGCTTGTGGAATTTCAGTTGGGGTAAATAGAGGCATCCAAATTACTTCAAAAGTATGGTTGCCAATATAATAATCCAATTTAGTTGCCAATACACCGGTTCTTATTTCATCAAAATCGGGCAATAAAAACTCTGTCAGGTTAAGGGGAGAAACGATGTCGGTAATAAATGCCCCATCTGCTTTGCCCCAAACAATTTGCTGTTGTCCTATTCGTAAATCAAAGTTATCGAAATACAAATCCATATATAATTCTCTCAATCGTAAATCCAGTTTATTGTTATCGTAATGATACAACATGGGGTTTGCTTTGAAAGCTGCCTTTCCTCCTGTTTTTTCAAAGTTTAAATCCAGAGTATTCTGAAGTATTGAAAAATCTCCTGTTTCTAACAAAACTCCTGTGTAATTTCGTACAAATCCTGAAATTTCAGTATTTTGAGATTTTGCAATATAGGAAAAGCTGATTGCTACTAATAGTATTATTATCTTTTTCACTTTTTTTGTTTTAAGGTTAATACCTACTAAAATTAGTATGTTGTAGGTATTTTTGTTTTTATAATCCCCTCATCATCATTCTTTCGCTAAAATGTGTTGCTGGAATACCAGTATTTATTTTCACATTACTTAATAGCATGTTTGTTTTATGATTTTTCTGAACATTATTCATTTCCAAACTGCTTATCACCCATATTCCAGCTATTTTTTCTGATTTCTTAACGGTCAATATCTTTAACAATTCATCATCTTCATCGTAAAATTCTTTTTTCTCTCCAATAAAGTTCGATTTATCTACCCAGGTAATTGTTTT
>Ga0209045_1000844_pt1 | contig 32665 bp, 17 predicted proteins | sample SaaInlLV_10m_DNA_4_FD_184664 | JGI IMG/M metagenome (GOLD analysis project Ga0209045, IMG submission 184664) | Marine microbial communities from expanding oxygen minimum zones in the Saanich Inlet - Saanich Inlet SI072_LV_200m_DNA (SPAdes) (version 2) | ecosystem: Environmental > Aquatic >...
CAGAAGACGGTACGGTCGAGGACGACCGCTCTCCAGAAGACGGTACGGTCGAGGACGACCGCTCTCCAGAAGACGGTACGGTCGAGGACGACCGCTCTCCAGAAGACGGTACGGTCGAAGACGACCGCTCTCCAGAAGACGGCACGGTCGAGGACGACCGCTTTCCTGAACACGAGACGGTCGAGACCTCGCTCGTGATCGCCACCCAGGCGACGCGCCCATCTTCGCGTGCTGCGCTGACGCTGAACCCACCTTCGGCACGCAACCCGTGAAAAACCACATCCCCCCACGCATCCGGCCAAGCCGGGAAAACGCGAATCACACCATTCCAGGACTGAAGCATGGTCGCCAGCAAGGCGTCGGCAAAGAGCAGCGGTGACTCGATGACCGGACCCATTTCACGATACAGCGTCGAGGCCCAGCACATGGCGCCGCGCTTACTCCACTCGTGGAGGTAGATCTCGGCCAGTTCCGGGATTGGTTCAGCCTGCCCCATGTGGGCGTAGAGTTGTATCGCAGCAGCAACGGCGAACCCCGCACACGGCAGCTCGGCCTTGGGACCCGCCGAAAGATCGACCCAGTGATCCACGGACTTCTGGATCATCTCACGATTCTGCGGTTGCTCCCAGTTGACCGTGTGAAACGGCCAGATCTGCATCAGATGGCTCCAATGGCGGTGCGGCATAGGCGGATGGTCGACGGCGAGATAATAGCCCTCCGGGCCCTGTGGGTACGGGGGGAGTCGGTCGAGCAGTTCCGGCCAACGGGCGTCCAGGTCGCGTCCGAGCAGGCGATCGATCTTCATGCGGCACTGGATGGCCCATTCGACGACGGCAATGTAGCAGGTCGGATCCGGCACGCCCCGGCAGGCTTCCCAGCTGTAGCCATCGTCGACGTGCAGTTTTCCGTCGTCGCCTGGCACGCAGTACGCGACGAAGGTGTTGATGCCGCCTTCGAGGCGGTCGCCAAGGGGGACGAGAAGCGCCTGGTCCATCGTGAATCGGTATTGGAGCCAGAGATTGTGACAGGCCCACAGGAACTTGCAGGCCGAATCGCAGCTGGCTGTTCCGGCGGGGGTCTCCTTGGTCTCTTTCTGCAGGTCTTCGAGATAGAGGAAGGCGCTGTGCGTCACGCCGGCGCGGAGTTCGCCGCTCGGCCCGTGAAGCATCCTCTCATGGGTGAAATTCACATCCATGAAGCGCATCAAGGGCTGCCCCAGCTCGGCGTGGTTGGACGGAAGATGCAGACGATTGATGGCCTGCACATTCATGTCCCAGGTGGAAAAGCCGTAGCGCGACTCGGTGGTCCATGGTCCGTGGTTGTCGATCATGGGCCCTTCCGGACGAGCGGCTGAGCGGTGCTTGTACAGCTGGATCCAGTAGTGCGACTCGAGCTCCGTATTGGCGAAGCTCACGAAACTACGCCGGTAATGATCGTGCCACCGGGCTTGATGGGACTGGCGGATAGCGGCAAGGCCGCCAGCATCCACTGCCTGAAGTGCTTCGAGCGCCTCGTCTGTCGCTGAGCGGCCGTCATCGTCTGCCTTCCACATCTTCCGGCAGGAGGGTGAACTGCCGACCGAGAACACGACCAGGCGCTTGCCGTCCCCCAAATCGGTGTCGCGCCATACGACGGTGTAGCCTCCGCCATGGACATCGTCAACATCGGGCACGGTATACAGCCGAATGTCGCCGGAACAGCTCCGTTCGCCCGGCTCCTGGAACGTTGGGTCTACATGGTATCCGCTCTCGGGCCAGCGGCTCGTCCAGTCGAGTTCGAGGATGACGACGTTTGGCTTCTCAGGCACGAAACAGCACCAGCCGATGTTGCCGCGCTGTGTCTTGACGGATCCCGCGGCCCCGGCATCCCACAGTCCGAGCCGTGCGTCCCCTCCGGGATCGCCGAACTCGCCAACAGCAACCAAGTCCATTGAACCGATAACCCGGCGGTTAACGACTCCTATGAGCTCTTCACGCTCGCGGATCCGTCCCACGTCGCTGCGGCAGATCCACCAACGCACACGGTTCAGCTGCAGGTCCACGTGCATCAGCGTACCCAGCAGGCCATTGCCGAGAAACACACCGTTCTCCCAGCGGTGGGGCAGACGGTCCCACACCAAGTCATGCCGGGCAAGGTACGTGCCCCAATCAACCGAGTCGCTGAGGGGGATACTGCCGGACGTCACCATCGCTGTCTCTCCTTGTTCCATGTCACCCCACCACGACCTTCAGTCGTACGGTCGCAGCGCAGCCGTTCCTGCCAGTGCGTTGAACGGCGACGATGAAACGGCCAGGTTGGTTGTAGGCGTGCCAACGTTCGGCGAAGTCGCCTTTCGAGCATGTCACGGCCTGTGTTCCATCCCCGAAATCCCACAGCTCTTCACCGGCTTCGTTTGACTCGAACGCACCGCGGAAGAACGAGCGCACCTTGAATGCGATGGGCTGACCCGGTTTTAGATCATTCGTGGGGTAGTAGGCGGCGTGCATGGTTGGCGGTGTCTTGGCCGGATCCGCGGCAGGCGGCAACACCTGGACGACGCAGAAGTCCACGTCCGTCTGTCCACGGTCATCGGTGACCGTGAGGATCTCCGAGTACATCCCTTCGCGGTCATACGTGACGACAGTCTTCGAGCCGACCGCTGAGTCGCCGTTCTGGAGCTGCCACTCATGTGTCACGATCTCCCCGCCATCGCAGATTGAGCGTGAACCGTCCAGCTCGACGGGTTCACCGACCGCAGCCGTACGATGGGGCCGGGCACAGGCCAGCAGAGCTCCCGGGTGTTCATGCAGATATGCCTCGAGGACGAACGGATAGCCGTCGGCTTCCCCGTAGCGCCCGCTTGGTTGCACATGCTGCATGCTGTAGTGCAAATGCGCCCACCCCCCGGACGAACCGGTCTGCCCCAGCACACCCACGAGTTCCCCTGCCTCGATCCACTGGCCGGCCACGAGCGACGGTTCAATCATATCGATGTGGGCAAAGCCGTGGCGCCAGCCCTGTTCGTCGCGGATGACAATGCTGTCATACTTGGCCTCGCGGTAGTGCTCCTCGCCGGCGGCCCACTCGAGCCCGGATCGGATGAGTTTCCCCGACACCGGTGCAATCAACGGAACAGCCTTGTCGTAGCCGCCAATATCGACACCCGAGTGATGATAGATATGCCGGTTAGGGAAGTCGTTGAGGGGCAACTCCCCCGCGTCGACATAGGTGCGCTCATTGGCAAGCTGGGTCATAGATGCAAACCAAACCTGATCCACGGGATACGTCAACGATGTCGGCCCGAAGAGCGGCGCGTCCGGCTCCCAGCAGCGAGTGCGCGCGTCTTTGTCCAAGGCAAACACATCCGTATAGGGCATCAGGGCGTCCGCAACACCACGGGTGACCGAACAGCCGATCCGCACGCCGTTGACGACCTGCGGCATGTGATACAACGCGGCCGGCACGTTCTCGCGCTCGCCGTCGATCTCGATCACGACGGAAGGGAGCCGGATCACACCGCGCACGGCGTCGCGTGGCTCATTCAGTGCGATAAGCTTGACCGAACGACCATGGAAATCGATGGTTTCACCAACATTCAAGTCGAACACATGTCCACCTTGTGGGGTGTCATCTGCTGTCACGTTCACTCTCCTTGATTTCAAGGGACCGGAGGGCACTCTGGGTGCGGCTATCAGTGATGCATCGGCACTTGACTACAGTTGCGGGTGGATGTCTAGGGCTTGAGACCGAAAGTGTGGCAGGCGGTGGAACGTGACCAGCTCCGCGTCGTGGTTGTTCCCGCCCGCTTTGCTGGTGCGAACAGCAAAGATCAGGTCATCGCCATCGATAAGCATCTGGCTGTACATGAATCCCTGCATCGGGTCCTTCGACATAGCCACGACGCCGGCCTGGAGCCAGTTCAGTGAATCCAGACTGTAGAAGAGGGCAAGGATGCGTCGCTCATTGCCGGCCCCGCCACGGTAGCCACGTTCCCTGAGGCGTGGGAATCTGCCAGTATGGTCTTGCGGGTCGGTGACCAGGTTCCCGACCATCCAGTAGAGATCCGAGACGTCATCATAGAGGATGTGGAACTTCTGCTGCCCGCCGGGGAACGGGTGGAACTGCGTGAACTCAAGCTTCAAATCGTGCTCGGTATCGCTCAGGTCGCACACGCCCGCGAGGTGGCAGGTACCAAAGTCATCGATACGGCAGCGCGCGATCACGGTCAGCCTCCCGCGGATGTCAACCACGTTCGCTTCCAGCCAGTGATCGCGGTAATCCGGGTTGATCGGCCGTTTCATTGCCTCAGGCAGACCGGGGAAGCCAACGGCGTTGGAGCAGCGCCAGCTTCCCGGGTCCAAAAGGTCTCTACTCAAGTTTCCGGCAAGGACGAAGAGCTGGCGATCCGCCTGGTGCGTTGCTGTGTCATAGGCCCGGTACAACTGCCCATCGCGGATCACGACGCCGGTCGCCGAATTCCAGGCAGGACCTTCGTGGATTTGGACGAGTTCGCGCCACGTTTCGCCGCCATCCGTGGACCGGGTAATGTAGACGTCACGCCGAACGCCGCCTTCGCGCCCGGTGCCGAGGACGTAGACCGCGTCGTCCAGCGTCAGCAGCATGCCGTCGGCGAGTTTCAGGCGGCTGAGGGGACGCCAGGTCTCGCCGTCGTCGTCACTGGCGTGAATGTAGAAATTGCGGCCTCCAGGGAAGACGCCGTCCAGACCAGCCTGACCGATACCGCCTCCCCAGGAACCGTCGATGTTGTTCGATGCCAGCAGCCGACCATTGGGCAATCGCGCGATGGACGGAGTGTCGACCATCGTGCCCGCAACGTCAGGCTTCTTGAAGATAACCGTGTACGCCTGAGCCAGGGGCTGGGCAGCCTGCATCTTATCCACCTTCCTTATTGAGGTCTGTGCCCTTACCTTACTGCACGGACAACGTCCCACGAACTGCTTTCAGCATGGAGAAAGTGCATGCGAACCATCGCCCTTCTGGCCGCCCTCTCGTTGATCGCAGACATTGTCCCCACCGCGGTCCGTGCCGCCGATCCGGCCTCCTACGCGAGGAAGGACACCTGGCACGAGAGCCTGATTGCGTCGCGGGAAGCGTTGCTGAAGGCCGAGGCCGAAGCTGCGCGAAAGGCCCAGAAAAAGACAGGGGAAGCGCCAGAAGAGAAGCCCTTCACGCTGGGGATATGGTACGCCATTGGCCCCTTCTACGCACCGGGCAACAAGAAGAACTTCGCGTTCGCTTTTCCTCCCGAGAAGGAACCGAGCCTTAACACATCGGGAGCGAACACAGAAGACACGAAAGCCGCGCTCGAAAAGGCCCACGGCAAGCTGCGCTGGCGGGCAGAACCAGACTATCGGGACGGTGTGCCGCAACGCATGAGCGCCGGCACCAACGGCTCGACATACCTCTACCGGACGATCACAGCCACGGCCGCGAAGAAGATCACAGGCTACTTCGGCAGCGACGACGGGATGCGCGCCTGGCTCAACGGGAAAGTCATCATCTCCCACGATGTCCCTCGCGGCTACGGCCCGAACCAGGACAAGGCGGAGCTCGACTTCCAGGCAGGAACCAACCACCTGCTGCTGAAGATCCACAACAACAGCGGTGGCCACGGCTTCTACTTCCATACCGACCCCAAACCGATCAGCGGCAGGTCGGCACCCACTCCGAAGCAGGTCGCCCGGCAGAAGCTCTGGGATACCGTGGCCCGCGATTTCCGCGGCCAGGATTCGGTGGCGAGAGAGATGACCTGGGAGAAGCTGGATGCGATCTGGACTGAAGACTGGAAGCCGGGTGATCTGGGGGAGCTTGCACGTCGTTACCAGCGCGCAACGCGAGTGGCCACACTCGCGAAGCAGGCGGCCGATCTCGTCCCGGGCGTGAAGGTCCCTGCTGATCTGGACCAAGTCCGTAAGCCCTACTACCAGTCATTGCGTCTCCAGGAAGCCGCCCAGCTGGTCAAGAACTTCAACTTTCCCGCCTTGCGTCTGGCGATCGCGGACCTCGCCAAGGAGTTCCCCGAGGAATACCCCCAGGCTCAGGACTACCTGAAGCGGCTCGACGCACTCGAGAAGCAGGTGGTTGGGGCCAGTGACACCGACGCTCCGGACCAGGCTGCCAGCCTGGATAAATTCGCAGAACACGCCGATGCGTTGAAGACCTTGCGCTACGAGGCGCTGCTCACCGAGAACCCGCTGATCGACTTTGACCGTCTCCTCCTGGTGAAGCGCGGCGCGAAGAACCTCGGACTGCCCCAGAATTGGGTCACGAATGCCTCAATCAAACGCACCGGTTACGACAACGAGATCGCCGTCCTCTCACCCATCGGTCCGAAAGGGATGCTGACCACGCTGCACAAGCCCGCGAAGGGCGCCTTTGTTGGCGATGTGGACCTGCACTGGGACGGGGAGCGCATGCTGTTCTCCTCGATCGCCGAGAACGGACGGTGGCAGGTCTTCGAAATCCGCGCCGACGGCTCCGGACTTCGCCAGGTGACTCCGGGGAGGGAGCCCGATGTCGACAACTTTGACGCCTGCTACTTGCCGGACGGGAATGTGATCTTCGCCTCGACCCGTTGCTTCCACGGTGTGCCTTGTGTCGGCGGCGGGTCACCGGTCGCGAATCTCTGCCTGCTCGATGTCGCGACCGGCGTCGAACGCCAGCTCTGTTTCGACCAGGACCAGAACTGGTGCCCGACCGTGCTGAACAACGGCCGAATCCTCTACACACGTTGGGAATACAGCGACACCCCGCACTATTTCACCCGGATTCTGTTCCACATGAACCCGGATGGGACAGAGCAGATGGAGTATGCGTTCAGCAACTCCTACTGGCCGAACTCCACCTTCTACGCGCGCCCAATCCCGGATCACCCGACCAAAGTCGTTGCCATCGTGTCCGGACACCACGGCGTGCCGCGCATGGGCGAGCTGATAGTCTATGATCCGGCCAAAGGGCGCCATGAGGTCGAGGGCGCCGTGCAGCGTATCCCCGGCTACGGCAAATCTGTCCCCCCCAAGATCGCCGACACGCTTGTGAACGCGAGTTGGCCGAGATTCCTGCATCCCTATCCACTCAACAGCCACTTCTTCCTGGTTTCCTGCCAGCTCAACAGTGCCTCCCCCTGGGCGCTGTATCTGGTCGACATCTTCGACAACATGCTGCCGATAGTGGAGCTGCCGGGTTACGCGCTGTTTGAGCCAGTTCCGTTGCGCAAGACGCGGACGCCGCCAGCGATCCCGAACAAGGTCGACACCTCGAAGGACGACGCGACCATCTATCTGACCGATGTCTACACCGGGGACGGCCTCGACGGAGTGCCTCACGGCACGGTCAAAGCGCTGCGCGTTTACGAGTTCCACTTCGGCTACAACGGCATGGGCGGCCACATCAACATCGGCATTGACGGCCCATGGGACGCGCGACGTCTCCACGGCACGGTCCCGGTCTACGAGGACGGGTCCGCCCTGTTCAAAGTACCGGCCAACACGCCGGTCGCCGTCCAGCCTCTCGACGCTCAGGGCCGCGCCCTCCAGGTCATGCGCTCCTGGTACACGTCCATGCCCGGCGAAATCGCCACCTGTGTGGGCTGTCACGAACCGCAGAACCGGACGCCGCCGCATCGTCGCACGATCGCGTCCACGCGGACGCCCAGCGACATCACGCCGTGGCGTGGTCCGGTGCGTGGATTCAGCTTCCGCCGCGAGGTCCAGCCCGTGCTCGACAAGTACTGCAGCGGCTGCCACAACGGCAAACCACGCGCAGACGGCAAAATTTTGCCAAACCTGGTCGACACCGGTCGTGGCCACCGTGGCTTCACGAAGTCGTACATCGCCCTCCACCCGTACGTGCGTCGTCCCGGCCCGGAGAGCGACTACCACCTGCAGAAGCCCCTCGAATGGTATGCCGACACCAGCGAACTGGTGCAGATGCTGAAGAAGGGACACCACGGCGTCACGCTCGACGCCGAGGCATGGGACCGCCTCGTGACCTGGATCGACCTGAATGTGCCCGACCACGGGACGTGGGCCGAGCATCGCGGTAAGAGCATCGAGAAGATCGTGCAACGCCGCCTCGCCATGCGCACGGCCTACGCGAACCGGCCCGAAAACCCCGAAGTCTATCCCAACACGGCGCCGGAGCGCGTTCCCTTTGTCAAGCCCGCAAGGCCGCCGGAGCGCAAGCCCGTCAAGCTTCCCATCTCCGGCTGGCCGTTCAACGCCCAAGAGGCGAAACGACGCCAGGAAGCACCGGAGGAGCCCCCCGAACTCACCGTCGACCTGGGGGGTGGCGAGAGTCTGGCCATGGTTCTTGTGCCGACCGGCGAGTACGTCATGGGGGCAGCAGACGGTTACCCCGACGAATACCCGCCTTGTCGAGTCAAAATCGAGGGCCCCTTCTATATGGGCCGATTCGAGATCACCAACGCGCAGTTCGCCCGCTTCGCCCCGGACCACGACAGCGGGTACATCAGCGTTATGAACAAGGACCACAGCAACCGCGGCCAGGCCGTCAACCGCGAGCAGCAACCGGTCGTGCGAATCTCCTGGAAGCGCGCCATGGCCTTCTGCCGCTGGCTTTCAAAGAAAGCCGGGCGTGACGTCTCACTCCCCACCGAAGCGCAGTGGGAGTGGGCGTGCCGTGCAGGCACGGACTCGCCCCTCAGTTTTGGTGGCATCGACACGGACTTCGGGACTCTTGCGAACCTCGCGGATGAATGTCTGAACCAGCTCTGTATCCGTGACTCACCCAAGTGGATTCCGGCCGTAAAGGGCACCAACGACGGGTCTGTTGTGACCGACCGCGTAGGCAAGTACAACAAGCCGAATGCCTGGGGCCTGCACGATATGCACGGCAACGCCGCAGAGTGGACGTGCACGACCTACAAGCCGTACCCCTACGCGGACGACGGACGCGACACGGACGACCAGGCCGGGAGAAAGGTCGCCCGCGGCGGATCCTACTACGACCGTCCGCAGCGCGCGCGTTCGGCTTTCCGCCAGGATTATGCGGCGTGGCAATGCGTGCACAACGTTGGGTTCCGCGTAGTCATTCCGGCCGAGGGAATCAACAAGACCGCCGCCAACCTGTAGCTTCAAAGCGTCTGAGCACTGCCAAGTCACCGCGCATGGCGTGCCGCCGTGCAAGAGCAAGGCGGCGCGTTCAGGCAATACGCCACATCCCGTGACCACGTTGTCACGTGGAACGGGACTCACGTGGCGCCCTCCCCTGGGCACACGCGGCTGGTGGCGGTCGGAGGGCCGCCCGCCGTACAAAAGCAACGTGGCGCGTTCCGGCAACCCGCCGCTACTTCCACAGCTCAAGCCACTTTGCCCGCTGTTCCTTCTTCCTGGCGCGCTCCTTGGGGTCTCGGATAATGCCGCCCATTTCGGCGAATTTCCGGGGCCGCTGGAAGCCGCGTCCGGTGGGTGAGAACGCCCAGTGCTCAAGCTTGCCCTCCCGGCAGCGCTGTCGACAGACGTTGAAGTACCAGGGGTAGGTGTTCGAGGGCATGCGTCCGGCGAGGCCGTTGTTCGGGTCGACATCGGCCTGACCTTCACTCGCGATCGGGATGCGGATCTCGATCGTCCACGCGGCGGCGCCGCGGTGGACTCCGACCTCTGCGTTGGACGCCCACAGCGTGTTCATTCCCTTCTTTTGATCGATGTCGGCCAGAGCGCCGGAAGGACTGATGCAGAGCTGGTAATAGGAGTGGACCTGCGTCTCAATGAGCACCTCCACTTCATCCCCGTCCCAGACACTCGTGTCGTCGTCGGTCTCCGTGGCGATGGTCAGGTTGCCCATATCCGGATCATGACACACGATGCCGACAAAGAGCGCCCCTTTCTGCCAGAAGATATGGAAACGGGTCTTGACCTTGGTTGACTTGCCGGTCTTCAGATCCCGCAAGCCATTTGTCCGGAGCTGCTTCCACACCGGCTCATCGAGCTTTCCGTCGAGGATCAGTTTGGCATCGTCACGGGTCACGAGTACAGCGCGCGGCACGGGATCTCGCGGGGCGCTCAACTGAGTACGGAGAGCTTCTAGGGGCTTGATGTAATCCGCGATGAGCGCAACGCGTTCGGCAACCACGGATTCCGCCGGGGCTTTGGCCTCAGCGGCAGCCATCAACGCGAACACCTTCTCGATTTTTGCTACCTTCTTCAGGTCCATCCAGTTTGCTTCAGCGTACTCGAGGAACGCTTTCATCTCGGCCTGCGCCGGTCCATAGAAGGATGCGTAGTACTCCTCAAGAAGCCTGTCGATGTCCAGATCTGCGTCCCACCAACAACGTCCGGTGACGTACATGTTCAGGAACGTAACGCCCATGCCCCCGCTGGTGTAGGTCTCAACATAATCCCCCAGCGAGATGCTCTTGAGTGAGCGAAGGTCATCGGCGATGGCATGGGGGAAGAAGGCCGGCATGTACCGGTGCGCTTTGCCCGGAACGGCATAACGGTAGTAGTCGTACATGTACAAGTTCTTTCCTGGGGCCGACATTTTCGCTCGCCAGGCCGTGCGGAGGTCGCGGAAGTAGGTGCAGGTTTCGGGATCCTGCCCAAAAGCGCTTCGGTGCTGGGCGATGCAGACAATGAGATTGGGGCTGAGCGTCTCGACGTTGGTGGGCGGCTCCATGTAAGTGGTGTACCCCATACCGACAAGCGCCCGATCCGGATGCGTCTCATAGACCCCCTTGGCAACCTCGTTGCAGTAATTCCACACATAGTTCGAGAATTGCCCGCGCCAACCACGTTCCGGTTGGCCTTTACCTTTGCACAACTCGCACTGGCAGATGCTGGTGAAGCCGTCCACCGGCATAACCGATTCCATGGGCAGGTCGAAGGCATCAAACATGGCACGGAGGAAATGGACGTTTGCCTCGATGAGTGCAGGAGAAGAGAGGCAAGGTCTCCCGTGCTTGGCGAAGCGGTCCCGCGTGATGCGTTTGCCCCCCATCAGTGCGTAGAACTCGGGATGCGCCTTCTTGGTTTCTTCGCGGCCGATAACATGGCTGATCCCGTGCCCCCGATACCCTTCACCGACTACATCGGGTGCCTGGCTGAACCCCATGTGAAGCTGCCACATCAGGTTGTCCCCACCACTAGCGAAACGCATGGTGTAGAGGTACGGGTAGCGCACCTCGAAATCCGGGCGCACGATCTTGTCCACAGTAGGCAATGGAATGCTCTTCCTGGGGGGGATGATCGTGCCTATCTCGCCCGGCATATACCAGCGCACACCGTGCATTCGCAGGAAGGCCGCGACCGCGTTGAGGGACCCGCGTTCGTCCATCTCCCACAGATCCAGCTTCTTGTTGTACTGCTTCCAGAGCTGGCTGAAAGGCAAGCCCCAATGCTCGCCTGTCAGGGCGTCCCAGCGCTGCCAGAGCGGATGACTGTATTTGGTCTTCTCATCGGGAGCCACCCAGGCCCTTTTCTGAACTGCCAGTTGCATCAGCTCGCCCGGCGCCCACTCCCGGTCACGGCCAATGAGTACCAGCCAGTTGGGACCGGACACCATCCGATACGCACCATGCCGCAGATCATCCACGGAGACGTCAAGCCGGTCCGTGTGCGAACTCCGCCCAACGTAAATCTGCGCATTGCCCCCCTCGCTGGGTGCGTTGACGATCGGCAAGACTGCTCCCGTCATCTTCAGGATGTGCCCCTGCAGGTCCTGGGCGGCAATTCTGACGATGGGAGCCGCGCTCCCTGAGATCACGATCTCGCTTTGCGCCTGGCCGGCTTTGACCAGGAAAGGGGCAGCCGCAAGCGTGTGCCCCGCAGAGAAAAGTACGCTGCAGACAAGCAGTGAACAGAAACGCCTCATCGTGGTCACCGCCTCCTGTGTCCTCTCGTCACGGGCACCCTCTTTGGTGGCTCTGGCATGCATGTAACCGTTCCTTCCTGTTGGCTTCTGTCGCAGAACGGGCGGCTCGGTTCCGCCGCCCGGCTCAGCTCATTGAGAAGCCATAGACAGCGGCTCGCTCCGCGTGGACCCTCAGACGCACGTCCCGGCCGCGGAGTGACGCAAGGGCAGCACTGCCTCTGAACGAGACGGGCACGCGAAGTCCGTCACTCCGGATCGGCTCCGCGTCGTGCCGCGTGAACCCTTTGATGGGACTCCCCCCGGCGTTGCATATGGCGACCTCCACAGAGCCCCCTGCAGCGTCCGTATTGAGGAGAAGTTCGCTGTTTGTCCACTTGAACGATCTGGTGATCAGTTCCCCCGCAGCCTCGCCAGCCGTGTAGCCGACGAGCCGACCACGAGGAAGCCGCACAGCGCCCATCCCCCTGTACTGCCCAAGGTCCTTCCGCGAGCGGTTCTTGCTGTGATGGTCGAAGTTCGTACCTGCATAGTAGATGAACCACTCGTCGCCAACGGCCACCGGGCAGCCAGCAGCCGGGTAGTAAGCGAGTCCGGCATCCCATGCCTCGCCCTGCCCTACATCGATGAGCGGCTCCCGTTTGGGCTCGCGGCGCCATGTCACTCCGTCGTAGCTATGCAACAGCTCGATCCACATGGTCCCCGGCTCCACGTCGTAGAAAGAAGCCAAGCCCAGGTAGAGATCCTGGTACGGCGTGACGGTGAGACCGTAGTACTGCTTGTTGCGACCGCGAGGGTAAGGGGTACCGTCAGCGTGTTTGGCCTCATTGACCGTGCCGACGGCGGATGCATCCGCGTCGTCCGTGTCGAGCACGAGTTGCTCGTTGCCCCAATGGATCATGTCATCGCTCTCGATCCGGGCCATGCACCGGTTAACATGCGATGGGCCGGCATGAACCAATGGGCGCACGTAGGCCACATACTGCTTGTTCTTCTCGTCGTAGAAGAAATTGTTGAACGTATCCGATTCCCCGATGCGCAGGGTATTCTCCGCGTACCCGGTCCAATGCAGACCGTCGTTGGAGCAGGCCAGAGAAAGCCCACCGTGCTTGCCGGGGATCCAGGCGCGATACATGGCCGTGTACCGAGCTCGCGCGTGTGGTACGGTCTGCTGCTCCGCATCGAGGACACAGATACCGGAGCACCCGCGGACACCGGTAAGAGGCTTGCCGTCTGCACCCGTGTCGTTGCCTGCGATGATGACATTCCCCTCTTCGGGACTGCCGAGCTCAGGCAACTCGAATGTGATGCCATCCCGCGACGTGGCATAGTGGATCCAGGTCTGGTGGGTTTTCCCGCCCTTGAAAGGCACCCAACGTACGGTGCTGTACCACATGGCCAAGCCGTCTGCGGTCGGCACGACCGAGCCGTGCGCACCCGCCGGGACGATGACCGGTTCGGGCGACACTCGTGGGGGACGAGCTACGGTGCGTTCCAGGAAGTACGAGTGTGCGATCCAGCGTCCATCGATGAAGTCTACGTCGGTCATCTCACGCTCTCCTCTCGGGCTGGTCCTTGCCGTGGCAATGCGCATGGAGCCGCTCACGGCGGCGCCGAGCGCCATGCTGCCTATGAATTCCCGCCGGTTCATTCCGCGTTGCATATCGATTCTCCGAACGCTTGGAGGCGCACCGTTATGTCACCAATCAAGGAACCCTCAGCCCGTCGCGAACATGCAGCCTAAACCGCAGGTCGATGGCGCAACCACGCGCAGCGGTGAAGCTGAGAACAAACCGGAAGCAGCCTGGCGTTCTGTCCGTCTTGCGGAAGTCCTGCAGGTACAGACTATGGGCGCCGGTGAACTGCGTTCCACTGCAATCGAGCGTGACGTGTCGTTCGGCCGCACGCACGACCAAGTGCTTCAGCCCGACGCATACGTTTGTCTTCCCGTCCTGCGCGAGAGGCATACTCCCCTTGAGGATGGAACCATCAACCCGGTGCGCTTCGAACTCGGCCGTCTTGCCTCCCGTCAGGAACGCCTCCGGAATAAAGAAACCGATTTCACCGGCGCCGGCAGCCTTCTGCAGCCGCGCCCAATAGCGAAGCGTAACCGTGTCGTCGCTCAACGTCATGATCACCGAACCGAGCCCCGCCAGCTTTCCCGTGCTTCGGGTAAGATGCGCATTATAGACATCGCGCCGATTGCTCCAGATCAGCCGATGGCCATCGGGGACAGCTTCCGCCCCCATGTCGAGGTACCCATCCAGATCTCGGAAATTGAACCCTTCGATTCTGTTCCCGGGCGACGTGTAGAAATACAGGTTCCGCAGGAGCACTTCGTCCTGCCAGAGAACGTGCCCGGGATGGGACCGGCTGTACTGCACCCGGAACGGACCGGAACGAAGCCGCTGCACCGCACTCTCCGCACGAACATCCGACATCGGCATCAACCACCAGGCAACCACGCAAATCAGGCAGCGCAGCCACCTGGATCGCCGCTGATGACGGATGACGGATGACATGTCGTCGCTGCTCCTGTCAGTTCGAATGCACACCGGTGATCGCGATGACCACGGGAATCGGCCGCCGATTCTCGGTGATGATCTCAATGCGGTCCATGACCGCCTGCGCGCCCTTTGGGTGAGTGATCTCGTGTGTCGCATGCCAGACGCAGACCTTGGCACGGACGGGATTGGGGCCTTCCCAGCCCGGCTTCGCTCCCGGCAGTTCACGACCGCCCCACCACCAATCCGCGATCTCGCGACCACAGGCGATCTTGAACTCCTCTTTGAAGCCGTCTTCGTAGTGCATCACATACCGGAACGACGGGACCGGGGTCGCCACTTTCCCGTAGCCCCAGGTCACCGTGTGCAGAACATGCAGTTTGCTCAGCCGGGTACTCCCCGGAAGGGGGACCACAGTCGTCTCCGGAAACGGAGTCTGCTTCGGGCCACCTTTGAGGATGAGGCAGGATTTACCACCGTTTTGGGCCGCATCCAGAATACGGAATGGCACGCCATTGACCAACCAGTCTCCGGGAGGCAGGTTGCGCATGTCATTCTGGCCTTCGTCGGTCCAGCCGCCCTTGAAGTCCTCCGGCGTATCGTCCCGAAAATCCCGGTTCACCACGGTGGATAGGTCCACCGGCTGGTAGCCTACCCAGTGGGCGCGTTTGGCCGCCCCTGACGGCTCTCCGAAGAAATGGCCTTTGAGTGTCCCGGCCTCGACCGGGGCCATATTGACCTCAACATTTGCCAGTGAGAACGCCTGTCGGAGCTGCGCCAGGGAGAGCGTCTCGGTGGAGAGAAACTGCCCTTCCCACGTGACCTTCAGTGTCGTCGACTGGGCATCGCCGGCGACGGGGAACGGGTTGTCGAACACGTCACGCGCCGTGAAAGCCGACGCGGGCACCGGTAGCACGACCGTGCTGGAGTCCGACTTCAGAAACTCAGGCCCCCAGGGGATGACGGTCAGGCGCCGCCCCCGCTTGAAGAGGAACACCTGAAGCTGCTCGTGTAACGACACGTCCTCGACATAGGTTGCACCTTCCAGGTGTTTGGCCAGAGCAGCCTGCGTGGCGAGAAATCCCAGTGGTGTCTCGTCGTACTCGGCCGTGTGTGACTGGCACTCCGTGCCGCCGTGGAAAATGTGAAACGAGTAGAACACATTCTCCGCCTTGTGCACGACCAGCGTACGGAAGTACATCTGAGCCATCTCGACGGGGTCCGAGGGGTGCTTCCCAGGATGAAAAAAGTAGTACCGGGAGTGCGAGGGATGCCGGTAGAGGCAAGACGGCGGATCGAGGGCCGTCTCGCTGTTCCAGAGGGGCAGAACACGACCGTGCTCGGCCATGACCCCGCGAATGTCGTGCATCCATTTGCGCACCTCGAGCCCCAGGCCGCTGCCGACCCACGGACCAAACGCGTAGAGGTGACAGGATACACCGTCCTGATGCGCCAATGAGCCAAGCGCAAATGTGCGCCTGTACCACGAATACCCCATCGACCCGGGGGGGCCACAGGTGCTGACAACCGTGTTTTCCGGATCCACCGCCTTAAGGGCCTCGTAGCATGCCTTGACGAGCGCCACGTACTTTTCCGGACAGGCGCGAAACGTGTAGTAAGGCTCGTTGCTGACCTCCCAATACGTGATCCGTCCCTTGGCATGCGTCGCCGTCGGGATCACGTACTCGTCAACGTACGCTCGCAGATAGGCGTCGAAATCACCGGCCTCCCACAGTTCGCGCAACCACTTTGCTGTGTCGCACAAGTTGTGGAACCCCAGGATGTGGTTCCGGCGATGGATGGCGATCTGCTCATCAAGCATATCGAATCGGTACGTGCCGCGTTCAGGGACGACCACGCGTGCAGAGGTGTTCCCGGACCCGCTCAAAGTCCGCGTCCACTTAATCCCGACACGATTCGCCAGTTTCGCCGTGTACTCCCCCCAGCCCACCGATGCTCCGAAAATCGAGTCGGTTCGGAAGCCCGTATCCTCCACTTCAGGAAGCACGGTGAAGACGAGCTCACGCGTTCGGGAGACTCCGCCGGCAGCGTAGCCAATCTCCATGCGGTAGGCGCCATTCGCCTCGAACACCAGCGGCAGTTCAGACATAGCGAACAGCTTCCCTCCGGTGTTCAGCACCACCGTGCCGTCTCGCACGACGTCCTTCCGCATGTCCGTGACCTTGTAGGTGATCCGGATGCGGCGCTCCCGCTGATCGATCGCGTAGCATTTGAGCCGAACCGTGAGTGGCTTGCCGCTCAGCGTGTAACGCGTACTCCGAGTCGGGACGATCGTGAAACCGTCCATCACGGCATCGGTCAGCAGGCTTGGGAGAATGCCCCGTTCCTCCCGGCCGAAATCGAAGCCCTGCTGTGGGTACGGGTCATCAGTGTTCGCGATGAAACGGACCACTCCCGTCCACTCGTCACCCGCCGCCAGAGAAAGCGATGCATGGTAGCGATAGTGCGTCTCACCCCTGGCCGTGAAGCGCCAGTCAGGTTTCCGGTCCGTGCCGCACTGCAGTTCGACATGCTTCCCTTCAGGGCCGGCAACGATGCAGTAGGTGCTGCCGCGTACACGGATCTCGTCACGCCTGGACAAGTCCTGTTGGTTGATCGCGTAGAACTGAACATACGGAGCGGGGAAAAGCTGCGTCGGCGTCTGGATAGCCAGCTGACCACGCAACGCCGTTTTGGCTCTGACACGCCAAATCAGCCAGGCCTGTCCCGGAGCAACCACGGCTTCACGCGTCAGGCTCCCGGCGTCGGTTTCATGGGTAACACGCAGACACTTGAGCTCACCGGCGGCATCCGTGCTCACCTGTCCTGGACCGAGCTTGAAAAGAGTGAACTTCTCGCCGCTGAAGACGGCCTGGTCGCCGTCCAGGATCTCGATCGCCTGCGCCGGTGTGAACCGTGCCTGGAGCGCAGCGTGGGAGCACGGAATGGCAAGGACAAGAGCGGAGAGCAGGATCAGCTTCATGGCGGATGGTCCTTGTTCAGAGCCGGGGATTCGAGAGAACCATGCCATCAGTAGCGCGCTCTGCAAGACGCTCCCAAGAGGTGAATGGTGTTGACTTAAGCCGCGAGACGACCCCCACGGCGTTGGCTCCGCCCGTCTCGCAAGCTCGGCTGTGCCGTGGGTGAGTGAGATTGTGGTCCCGCAGACGACTGGCTCTATCCTCCGCATCGCCGAAGCGGGTTCTGCCCGCCTCGGGGATGCGGAAGGAGGGTGCGTGGGCGCCCTGCGCTCGGGACCAGTCTCGCTCACCACCCACACGAGGTGGGTGGGGTCGCAGGGCCACGTGTCACGGTTTTCCGGGCTTTAGGTCAACGCAATCCTCCCTTGCATCGCCGTGAAGGACGCCCATGGTAACCGGTCCTCGGTATGCGGAGTCCGGCGACGTGATGCAGCCGTTCCCCCTTGGCTTCCAGAGCACTCGAAGAAAGCCCTTGTTCCCCGCCTGTTCCTGAGACAGAAAGGACGCTTCCATGCACACAGAGGCTGTGAAACTGATACCCACGTTTACCATCACTCTTCTGTGGCTCGCAGTCGCGGCTGGGGCTGTGGACAATGACGTGACCTGTTTCGGTAGCATCAATCTCCTGCCTCAGGCACACACATGGACAGGGCAGGCCCATGCAGATTTCGGCGCACTCCTTGAGCAGTTGGATCCGACCGCCGTATTCGATCCGGGCTCCGTGCGCGTCGCACTGCCCGATGGGACGGTGTTGCCGACCCGCTTCGCTCCGGTGGAAGAAGCCGGGAACCACGGCAATGTGCTGTGGACCGTGCCGGCCATGCCGGGCGAGGAAGAGGCGATTGACTTTGAGATCTGCTTTGCCCCACGCTCGCAACGCGTCTGGCCGCCGTCCGGAGCGGACGGGGTCGGTCCGGCAAACCTGCTGAACGATGGCGGGCTCGAGCAGCTCAGACCGGACGGTGAGCTTCCGGTCGGGATCATGGCCTATGCCAACTTCGAGATGGTCGACTCCGCCGCACTGGCCCACTCAGGCCACCGCTGCCTCAAACTGCTCCCTTTGCAGAAGGAGAAAAACAAGCGTTGGCAAAACATGGTGCGTGCGCCGGTCGGGAAAGGTGTGGTGATTGAACCGAAGCGAGCCTATCGCTTCGCCTACTGGGTCCGGGCTGAAGGCTGTTCCGGGCGTCTCGTTGTGGCATCACAGGTCTACTGGTACCGGGCCGACGGTTCGTACATCAAGCACAACGGCATGGGGTCTCAAACGACCAGAGACACCGATTGGCGTTGCGTTTCGGCCGCAATGGAGGCCCCGTCGGACGCGCGTAGGGTCGCGCTCTACGCGTACCTGTATTCGCCCACGGGAGTGGCCTTCTTCGACGACTTCTCGATTCTACCGGTACAACAGGCACAGCTCCATGCCGTGCAGTCACGTCGAGACGGACGCAAGGCGAGTCTTCTGTCCCGAGACACGCGCGTCGTGCGTCTCGATTTCGGCAAAGACGAGTCTGCCGTGTGGCCGGGGTTCGAGGGCATCACGCCGACCTCTGCGTTTGACAAAGCCCGGGGATTCGGATGGCTCCCGAAGCCGGCGGGGCAGATCCGGGGAAACATGGCCGCCTTACCCGACGACTTGGCACGTGATTACGCGCTCTGCTACCACAAACGGCGCTTTGCCGTGGCTCTGCCCAACGGCACGTACCGTGCACGCCTGCTCATCGGTGATTCCGGCGTCGGACAGGCCATTCACCCGACCCACGTCGATTGGTCCGTTGCGGTCAACGGAACGAACGCGTTGCGGTACCGGCCAGAGCCGGAGGAGTGGTACCGACAAGTCATGTACCGCAACATCGACGATTGGTGGGAACCCGGGGTCGATATCTACGACCGGTTCATCGCTCCGCGGTTCGAGCAAAAGACCGTTCCCTTCACCGTGGCCGACGGAACGGCAGTGTTTGAGTTCTGGCGTGTCCCGTTGTGTGCAATGGTCGTGTATCCAGTGAACGCGGAAAAGACGCTGGAAGCGGAGTTCAAACGGACCCGCGAGGCCCGTCGACGCAGTGTGCCTGTGCGCTTTGATCCGCCAGCCAAGGAGTCCCCGGTGGGGCTAACGCCGGAAGATCACGCCAGAGGCTACGCCGTCTTCGTCCGCGACAGCAGCACAGCGGTGCTGCCGGACAGCGCGCCCCAGCACAAAGAAAACGCCACTGAACTGCGCGCGTTTGCCGCCCCCGGCGAGCACGAGCCGGTCACCTTCAGTCTCTACCCGCTCAAGAATCTGGGAGTTGTGGCGATCTCCGTGTCAGATCTGGCCAGTGCCAACGGCACAGCGATTCCTGCCGCAGCCGTTGACGTGGGTGTGGTGCGACACATTGAAGTCAGCAAGAGCCAGACCGAGTACCGCTACACGGTCGGCCCGGGCCCGATCGAGCCGCGTATGCCCCTCTCGGTACGGCCGGGGCTGACGACGCGGTGGTGGCTCAAGCTCAGCGTCCCGGGGCAGACTGATGCGGGTATCTACCGGGGGACGGTCACGATTACGCCCAAAGCGGCAGCCCCCCTCACCATCCCGCTGTCCCTCCGCGTCGTGCCGGTGCGCCTTGGGCCGACGCCCGTGGTGGCGGGGTTGTACCACTTCGAACGTGCCTTTTGGTATATCTATTGGTGGCGCAAGGCATTTGCGGGCCGCGACGAGTGGCTGCGCGAACAGACATTCGCCCACGAACGTAGCGATATGGCTTTGCTCAAGACGTACGGGATCAACTCCCTCGCCACCTGTGATGATCTGCGAACGCAGGTCGCCTACAAGGACGGCCGTCTCGAGTTTGACCCCGACCATCGCTTTCTGCAATGGATGGACCTCTACAGCGAGATGGGCATGGGGCCCATGCCGTGGTACGGGTTCAGCGCCCTCGGGACACGCTACCTCGCGGCGGGCCTCTACGGCAGCAAGCTCGAGCAGTTCTCCCCGGAATGGGAGCAGGCGTACCGACAGATCATCACCTGGGTTCAGGAGAATCAGCGCCGTCGTAAGTGGCCGGAAGTCGTCATCTACCTCAGCGACGAGTTGTCGAACCACGGCGCGACCGGGGCCGAGAAGGGGCGGCGCCTGGTTCAGCTGACCAAGGGAATCGAGGGCATCCGTACGGTGTCTTCCATGAACGGGCGCTGGGAAAGTGTCATGCTGCCCGGACTCGGGATCGCGATGCCAAATCATGCGTTCCCTATCACGGCCGACACGATGCAAATGGTACGGGACAACGGTTGTGACCTGTGGTTCTACAACATCGGCAACAGTCGGGTTGTCTGGGGCCTGTACCTATGGCAAACCGGAGCGACCGGACGTTTTCAGTGGTTCCACCGCTACACGATGGGCGCGCCGTACGACGCGTTCGACGGACAGAGTCGGTACAGCGTCACTTGGTCGACCATGGACAAGCCGAAGCCGACCCCCGCACTTGCTCAGATCCGTGAAGGCCTCGACGATCTCCGATACATGACGGTTCTGGAAGCACTGATCAGCACGGCCCAAGGCTCCGGCAAGCCGGCAGCAGTCAAGCTGGCCGCCGCCGCAAGGCGGGATTTGGACGACCTGCGCGCTGCGATCCCGGCCGACGCACGCGTGCTCATCGGTATTGTTGACGCTAAGGAGGCCGGCCAGGACGCCGCCGGGCAATTCTCTAAGAACCGCGTCTGTGACCGCTATCGTTGGCTGGTCGTGAATCACATACTCGAACTGCAGAGGGCCTTGGGAACCGGAGGCGTGGGCCATGAGTAAACTCAAAGCGACGTTCTCCATTCTGTTCTTGCTCGGGAGTTTCGCAGCTCCGGCAGCGCCTCGTCCGAAGCTCGAGGTCGCCCGGGTTGCCGAGCCGCCTGCGATCGACGGCCGACTGGACGATGCGTGCTGGGCAAGAGCGCCTCAGATAACCGAGTTCCGCTGCGGTGACCCTGAGCACCCCACGCCAACCCAGCCGACGGTGGCCTGGGTCGCCTGTGACGACAGCACGCTGTACATCGCGGCACGCTGTTCGGAAGAGCGCATGGACATGGTTCCCGCATACGAGACGGGGCCGGACGGGAGTGTTTGGCGCGATGACTGTCTGGAGGTCTTCCTGATGCCGGGCGGCCCGTATTACTACCACTTTGCGGCAAACCTGATAGGCACGCGTTACGACGCCCGGAAAGACACTCGCCCCGATGGCAGTCCCGGCGTGAAGCCCGCCTCGTGGGATGGCGACTGGACCGCAGCGGCGGTGCGCGCCCCCGATCACTGGACCATGGAGATCGCTATCCCGTTCGCCTGTCTTGAGCTCGGCACCAACCGCCTGCGTGAGCTTTTTCTGTTCAATCTAGGCCGCGAACAACGGCGGCTCACAGAGTTTTCGTGCTGGCCCGCTTCCGGGTTCCACAAACATGAGGAATTCGCCGTACTCACAGGTCTCGACCTCGACACGGCTCGATTTGGGCTCGCATTCCGCGATGCGACCATCGGGGCAGGCGTCCCGGGAACAAACCGGTTCGTCGCGACCGTCGCCGAAGAGCCGCAGCTCGGCTCATCGATTGCCGTTCGCGCCCGGGTGCGCGAGTTCCCGGACGGGCTCGAGAAGGTGTACTCCGCGAACACAGTGTCCCGCATAGACTCCACGCTCGCTGTGGACTATCGCGTGCCGTTGACCGGTGGACGGGTCGCCGTCACAGTTGAGTGCTTCGACGCACAGGACAACGCTCGAACCAGCATGAGTCGCGTGTTCCGCGTACCTGCCTTGGTGGAAGGCGAGCTGGATTGCCCGGTGGTGTACCAGGCCGACGGTGTCGTGACGGTGCGCGGCCGTGTAGCCGTGCCGGAGGCGATGCTGCCACGAACCCGAGTGATCATGGCCCTGGTGGATGGCAGACGGACGCTGCGCGAGTGCCCCGTCACAGTGGAACCAAAGACAGGGAGTATCTGCGCCGAGATGTCCCTCTCCGATGCGAGTCCGGGAGCATACGTGCTTGAGTTACGCGTGACATGCCCACTCCTCGGCGACCAGGCCGGTACGGTAGCATTCCCGTTCAGGGCCATCCGCGGCCCGTTTGATTGAGCACGTTGTCAGGGCAACGGCTCCGGTACCTGGGGGAGAACTCCAAGAAGGCTCGACGGAGTCTCTCCCTCCAGGGATCCTCTGAGCCGTCTGTGTCCGATGGAGGGAGAGACTCCGCCGAGCCGCCTCACGAGACTGAGGGTTACGTGGCAGGGGCAAACCGGCTTGTAAGGGACCGCCTCTCATGGTCCATTGTTCAGAGATCGAGCGGACAGACGCGGGGGATGCACGGGCCATGGCCCAGTGATGCCCTCCCGATTGCCGAAACGTCGAGGAACCTATCGTGAAACAGGAACGCACTCCACCCCATTCTGCCGACATCCAGGCGGTTTCCGACTTGGTGATCGTGGCCGGCCACTTGCGCCCGAAAACGGTGGTCATTGCCGGTGGCGACCGCGAAGATGATCTGAGACTGGTGGAGTCAGCCCGCGACCACGGCATCGTTGACCGCTGCATTCTTGTAGGCGACGCGGAGGGCATCCAGAGTGCCGCTGCTCTGGCCAATATTGAGGTACCTCAGTGCGACATCATCGCGACTGAAACGCCCGAGCAGACCGCTGCCCGAACCGTCGAATACGCCCAAAAGGGCGATGTGGACGTCATCCTCAAGGGCAACATCCCGACCCCCATCCTCAACCGGGCCATGCTCGGGATCACGGCACGCCAAACGATCAGTCTGGTCACCGTGTTTGACACGGCGACCGTCGCTGACGGCCGCCCACTCCTCCTGACCGATCCGGGCGTGACCACAGTCTGCACATTCGGGCGAATGCTGGGGCTGGTGCAAAATGCGGTGGACGTAGCCCGCTCCGTGTTGGGCATTGAACGACCCAAAGTGGCCATACTCGCCGCCAACGAGAAGCAAATCGACTCACTGCCCTCAACTGCGATGGGAAGCGCGCTGACCCGGCACGCCTGGCCCGATGCAACCGTCTACGGTCCTCTTTCCCTTGATCTGGCCGTGGACCCGGAATCGGTGCGCCTGAAAGGGTTGCCCCGGCACCCCGCCGCTCGTGCGGTGGCGGGACAGGCCGACATCCTCGTATGCCCGGGGCTGGACTCCGCCAACGTCCTCTACAAGATGATCATGCAGAACGTGAGCTATGGCATCGGTACGTTCGCCGGAATCACGGTCGGCGTACAGTGCCCTTACGTCATCCTCTCGCGAGCAGACAACGTGGAAACGAAACTCCAGTCCATCGCCTTGTGCAGCATCGCTGCGGAACGCATGGAGATGGGAGAGGCAGCGGCGCAGCAGCCGACATCAAAGGAACCTGCCGTCGGTCCTGCAGAGAAAGCCGCCGAACGTGCCGCGCGCAAGATCGGTGCCCTGCCGGAAGATACCACCTTCGTCGTTGCATGCCTGGGCCCCACCCCCACAGTAGCTGCGGTCAAGGGAGGAAAGGTCGTCGACAACGAGACGGTTCCCGCGAGTGATGCTCAGACCTCTTCTGCCGTCCATTCGGACGGAACGACCCGCCCCACCACATACCGGCTGGCGAAGGCCATTGGGGCGATGTGCGTCGCCACCGGTCCGGAGCTGCATGCGGTGGTTCTCGCGGGGGATGCTGTGTCCGCCGGAATAGACCTCAAACAGATCAAGCAGCGGGTCGCTCACCTGGCGCCCGTGCTTACACTCAAGGAGAGATCACCACGATGACTGCCCGCGCGAAAAAGCAACACTGGGTATTCCGTGTCCATGTAGCCGACCGTGCGGGTGCGCTGACCAGCATCGCGTCAGCGTTCTCCAACCGTGGCATATCCATCGAGACGGTCGTCGGCCACGGAGCGTCCCACTCACCAGCCGCCGACGGCACGGTCATCGCCACGGTCTGGTGCACGGAGATGGAGAAGGACGAGATTGTCCGGATCGTCAAACGCCTCTCCAAGGTGCTGTCCCTTGAGGAGCATCCTTACGACTCCGACAGCCTGCGCAAGAGTGCACTCGTACACGTCACTCAACGTCTGACCCCAAAGGATGTGGCTGGCCGGGAAACGTTCCTCACCTGTGAGCTCATGCAGGAAGGCCGGGGTGACTTCACCTACTTCCTCGCAGGCTCGCCCAGTGAACTGGATCCCGTTCTGGCCCGACTGAAACGACGCGGCCTGATCGCCGATATGGTCTACTCGGTCCTTGGTATCTAACTTGGAAAAACGAACAATGACCAATCTCCTTTCTGTCGGTATCCTGGGGCCCACTTTCCTCGCGCTTACCTGTGCCGTTTCGGGGCAGGACACCACCGAGCCCGGGAATGCCGAGGCCGACCGCGTCGCCGTTGAACGGGCACTGACCGGCGAGTGGCGGGAGGTGTTCTCCGATCCCGGAACCGGGGATTGGACCGAGAAGTGGTTTCTGGACGGCGAGATTGCCGCCGTGTCCAACAGCCGGACCGGCATGAAGCTGGCAGCCGGACCACAGTTCCGGAACGACGCCCATCACATGGTCCTCTGGACAAAGGATGTGTTTGAGGGCGATCTGAGAATTGAGTACGATTACACGCGGCTCGATTTCGAGAACCGCTGCGTCAACATCATCTACGTCCAGGCGACCGGCAGCGGCGATGGCCCGTACAAAGAGGATGTCGCCGAATGGCGAGACCTGCGTCGCGTGCCGTCGATGAAGATGTACTTCAACCACATGAACACGTATCACATCAGTTACGCGGCGTTCACGAACCTGGATGATGACAAGCCCGACTATGTGCGTGCCCGACGGTACGTGCCCGGAAAGAGCGGTCTGAAGAACACGGACCTCAAACCCGACTACTTCGGGACCGGCCTCTTCCAGCCGGGGGTTCCCCACCGGATCGCCATCGTCAAACGGGGAAACCACCTGCACATGCGGATACAGACCGAGGAAAAGACGAGTTGCTTCCACTGGCACAATGACACGTTCCCCCCGATCACCACCGGGCGTATCGGCCTGCGCCAGATGTTCTGCCGTTCTGCGCGCTACAAGAACTTCCGCGTCAGCATTCCCAGGTGACCTCCCGCGTTACCATAGTCGCCGGACCGATGGGGCAGAGCCTTCACTAACGCGCGGCTGCCCCCGGCGACGGTCCGGCAGTCGTATCGGGGGAGGGGGCAATGCATTGCTATTAGCTTTCTCTGGAGACGGTCGCGGCATGGCAGCCCCTCCCACTCTCAAGAAGCACACAATGTGGGAGGCGGTGCCACCCGGCGACTCTTCGGCCAGACACGGGCGGCAGATAAAGTCAATAGCATTGGGGGTAATCGAGCCGAACGTCTGGAGGCGCCGGTTTTCCCAAACCGGCCTGGGCGCCTACGGGGAAGCGGCACCCCCGACGGTGTGTCCGCAACCAGCATCTTTGTGCTCAAATCGGGTGAAGTTACAGACGAGTGCTGCCTCTGCCGAGAGTCCGGCAAGCGTGTCAGAGGATGGAACTTGGCTGTCAACTGGAGAGCGGTCGTCCCTTCCGTTCGGCCGGGCAAGCCTCGACCGTATGGCGTGCGTGAAGCCACGGCGGGGGACCGCCGCTCTCCAAGGGAAAACCGTGCTGCGTGGGCCAACTCACGGACGAGCCGTCGCCTCTCTCTTTGCTTCCACGGCAGCGCTTGGGGAGGATCGAGTGGACACCCTCTCCGGAATGGTCCGCTACTCCCCATAGATGCTCGTCATCTGCCAGGCGTCGAGAGACTTGAGAACGGCATTGCGGCCCTGAGCGCGGAGCGACACCCCCAGGCTATCTTCGCGCCCGGGATAGAGACGCACGCCGAGGCACTGTTTCCCGTTCACGAAGACCTCGATGATACTCCGGTCCAGGAATACGCGGAGCTTAAGGGTCTCGTCCTTCCCAACATTGACGGGGGCAATTTCCGGCGGCCTGGAAGCCGCGTCTGGAAGGGCTGATGAGTAGGTGGTGTCGATGGTGACCACGCTGTCCTTTTCGCGCCTGCCGGCATCTCGGCGAGCGTAGCCACGGTTCTTCTGAAACACGATGCGCGTGTACTCCTCTCTCCCGGGCGAACGCAGCACATCCATTTCCACCATCTGGGCTCCCCGCGGGTCGATCTCGGCCACGATCTCCATCGCGTTGCCGCTGATGCCGTCCAGCACGATCTCCTCGTTCGCGGGGAGCTGTATGCTGTCAACGTGCTTGTGATCGGTTCGGAGCGATTCGACATCACCGGCCGGTTCAACGCCGATGTCATCTCCGCCGAGATGGGTCAGCAACCGGGGCAGAGACATGATCTGGTTCCAGCCTCTGGCCCCCTTTCCCGCGTTCATATTGAAGATCGTGATGACTCCGCCTTTGCCGTCGGGACAGGCGGAAGGCGCGTGCACACCGCAGGGGCTGACCGGCCCGAAGTTGAAGTCACTGCCGTAGGTCACAACAAACTTGTCGCGTTCCTTGTCGTAGTCTCCGAGGAGGTATTTCCCGCCACTCATATGACTGAAGTGGAGCAGGATGTGGCGGCTGCCAATGGGCCAGAAGTAGGGGCATGCGCCATCGTCGCCGACAAGACCATACTGGTCATCCTCCAGAAACGGATGCAGGTACTCCCAGGTTGCGAGGTCCGCAGACCGGTGCAGGAATTCTGCCCGGACCGGCTTCCCGCCGGGGCCCTCAGGCAGCGTACCGGCGGTCAACGCGTAGTACACGCCATCTTTCTTCCAGATGCAGGGATCGAAGATGTTGTAGGGCAAACGGTCCTCACCCGGCTTGGCATACGGGATGACGGACTTACCCGTCACCTTCTCCCAGTTCAGCAGGAGGGGGTCGCTGGAGGTCGCGACCATACTCCCGACCTTCGTTCCATGGTACATAGCGATGACGCGGTCCCCATCAACCAGCGCCGAACCTGAGAAGCAGCAGTCCTCCGGATTCGGGTAGATCGCGTAGGGTAGATCGCGCCAGTGGATCAGATCGTCGCTGATGGCGTGTCCCCAATGCTGACGTGGGTCCTCCGGGGGATAGCCCTGGTAGAACATGTGCCACTGCCCATTCCAGAAGCACAGGCCGTTTGGATCATTGAGGCGGTTCTCGGGACTGACGAAGTGGTAGAGCGGGTGATGCGGATCCTTCAGAATCTCTTTCCGCGACACGGCGAAACGGGCCAGTAGCGGGTTGCTTGTCAGCTCCTTCTTCTGCTCTTCGAGTGTATTCGAGAAAGTGAACTGGGGGACTTTCGAGGTGTAGTCAGGTTCTCTGTTGATCTCTTCTTCCGGCATGGTGTAGACCCTCCTCTTGCCGTTTTGATCTTCCTTACCGATGCCCCATTTCGCGCCCAGGGCTTCGTTGAGCAGCTTCACGTCGTCAAAGGCAATGACACGATCGTAGACCAGGATCTCAGCGATGTCCCCGTTTAAGCGTTCGCCACCGCCCTCGATCTTGGCGCCCACCCGGAATGCCTTGGTGCCCAGGTTGTGCTTCTTGTGGCTGATGAATCCCCTGGCGCCCGTTCCTCCCGTGTTGTCGTTGTGCCAGAGCCGCACGGTTCCGGTCCCATCGAGGGTGAGAATGGAAATGGTGAACTGTCCCGGCCTGTAACGGAGAAGGGCGTGCTGATCGTTGTTCTGCCCGTTGAAGCCGTATTTGTCATTGACCGCGAGTAGACTCGCCCGTCGGCCGATGCCTGGGCCTGCCTGTTCGCAAATAGCGCCCACGGTGCCGGCATCTGCTTTCTTCCACACAGCAATGAAGGTGAGTTCCTTGGTCCCCTCCTTCAACGCGGCAGGACCATCGAGGAACGCCTTGCCGGCAAAGCGGACCACCGGCAGCCCGTTCTGCCCGTCAACCGCGAAGGCCGGTTGCCGGGCGACGGAGTCCTGCGCCACATGGTGCCCTCTCCCCGAGAGATCCTCCCAACGGAACACGTTGCCGCCTGCGACCTCACCGGCTTGCGTCAGTGAGGACGCGTCCAGATGCAACACCAGGCCATCTGTCGGGAGGGTCGCGGCGCAGGGCGAGCCGGAAAGAACGGTAACCATCGCTGCAACTCCTGTCGAAACCATCAGTCCTCGCTTCATGCATGCCTCCTGACTCGTGCGTGACATTCCGCAGGTCCCCGGAACGTCGGTCTCGGAGATCCCGACCCACTGAGTGATACCGTCTCCGGCCCCACCAAATCGACCTCACTCCGCGGGGTGCCACTGCAGCTGTCGTCCAGGTGACGTGTCACCTCAGGGCGGCCATCTCTGTCCTTTGCTGACCAACATGATAGATTCTGACACCACTATATCAACTCTGAGTCGCATAGCGTGGACCAGCAACAGCACAACCAAGAATCTGTCCCGCTCCTGGGCATGTCCGGGATCGACAAGTCGTTCCCGGGTGTTCGGGCGTTGCGGGATGTCAATCTCGAGCTGGGGCGAGGGGAAGTCTTGGCGCTGGTGGGGGAGAACGGAGCGGGGAAGAGCACGCTGATCAAGATCCTCGGTGGTGCGTACCAGCCGGATGAGGGAGAGATCCTCCTGAACGGGCAGGCCGCACACGTCTCATCCCCGACGCTGGCCCAAGCCGCGGGAATCTCGATCATCTACCAGGAGTTCAACCTCATCCCGGATCTGACCGTTCGCGAGAACATCTTCCTTGGCCGAGAGCGTACCCGGCACGGGTTCATAAAGGCAAACGAGGAACGCCAGGCAGCCGAGGAGCTGTTCCGAAAAATCGGCCTCAGCGTCGATCCAGACGCGCGCTGCCGCGATCTGACGGTTGCCCAACAGCAGACGGTAGAGATCGCCAAAGCTCTGTCCGTGAACGCAGGCATTATCGTGATGGATGAGCCAACCGCGACATTGACCTCGCAGGAAGTGGAATGCCTCTTCGATATCATCCGGGATCTGAAGGCACACGGTATCGGCATCATCTACATCAGCCATCGCCTGGACGAGATCTTCGACGTGGCGGATCGAGTCATGGTGTTGCGGGATGGCATGCATGTCGGCACGCGCCGGGTTTGTGACATCACGCGGGAGAACCTGATCGAGCTGATGGTGGGACGGCCGCTCGAAGCTGAATTCCCCAAGCGCACGGCCACACTCGGTCCGGAACGACTTCGCGTAGAGGGGCTGCACCGCGGCAAGGCCGTTCAAGAGGTGAGTTTCACCGTCCAGGCCGGCGAAGTCCTCGGTTTCTCCGGGCTGGTGGGTGCCGGTCGCACCGAAACCATGCGGATTGTCTTTGGTGCCGATCGACCCGACCGAGGGCGCTTCTTCATCAACGGCGAGGAAACCGAGATCAGAAATCCCCGGGAGGCCATGGCCAAACGAATCTGCCTGCTTACGGAGGACCGCAAGGGCCAGGGCCTGGCGTTGGCGCATTCCGTGCGCGAGAACTTCGGGCTCCCCAACCTGAGACGTTTCACCCGCGGGCTTTTCCTGGACCAACGCAGGGAACGCGAGGAGTTCGCCGGGTACATCGACGCATTGAGGATCAAAGTCTCCGATCAGGAGCAAGAGACCGAGAACCTGTCCGGGGGGAACCAGCAGAAGCTGGTGCTGGCAAAATGGCTGGCGCGCAACGCAGATATCATCATCATCGACGAACCGACGCGGGGCATCGACGTCGGCGCCAAGTACGAAATCTACTTGCTGATGAACCAACTGGCGGCTGAGGGCAAAGCCATCATCATGATCAGCAGTGAATTGCCCGAAATCCTCGGCATGAGCGATCGCGTGATCGTGATGCACGAGGGCCGTGTCAAGGGTGAAATCACGGATGTGGCAAACGCGACGCAGGAGGATATTCTCGCCATGGCGGTGGGGTAGATAGACATGAAACGACTCCTCACCAACTACGGGATGGTCCTGGTCCTGATCGCACTGTGCGTGCTATTCAGCTGCCTGACCATCAAGGAACAGACGCCAACCGGGCCGGCGGCGGTTAAGCAACTATTGCGGCAAGTCGAAGCCACCTGTGACAAGAGTGACACCATCCTGGTTGTAGGAGCTGCGAAGAGAGAGTCCGGCACACTTGCCGGTGCCCTGGCCCCGAAGCTGGAAACTGCGGGGTTCGCAGGAGTCCGAACCGTGGTGGGCTCGCCCCGGGACCTGCGCGTGGCGCTTGACGACCTCAAGACTGCCGGGCGGGCGCCGGCGGCGATCGTGACGGGGGGAGATGTGGTCAGGTGGCGAGTGCTCGAGAGAGTTCCCGAGACGCACCCGGAGTTCGCCGCCATCAGACTGCTCGTGCCGAGAACCCACCGCTGGCCAGACTTCCTGAAGTGGTCGAACTTTCGGGCCATCGTGGACCGGATCGTGGTGATCGCGGTGATTGCCATCGGCATGACCATGGTCATCATCACGGCAGGCATCGATCTCTCGGTAGGCAGTCTCATCGCGCTGTCTGCCGTCATTGGGACCACGGTCATGAAGCAGATGGGAGGGCTCGAAGCATCCGGGTGGGTGGTGCTGGTCGGTTTTCTTGCCGGGGCGTTGGCCTGCGGTCTGGTAGGGGGTCTGGGGGGCTTCATCGTCGCCCAGTTCAAGGTCCCGCCGTTCATCACGACATTGGGGATCATGATGATGGCACGGGGGTTGGCTTTCATGATTACGGGAGGCTTTTCGATCTATCAAGTGCCGAAGTCCTTGGCCTGGTTGGGACAGGGATGGTCACTCGGGTTCCCGAACACAGTGCTTCTGCTGGTCGTTCTGTATCTCGTTGCCCATGTGTTCATGGCTCACACACGTTTGGGACGCTATATCTATGCGGTTGGCGGGAACGAACAGGCCGCCCGCCTGTCCGGGGTGCCGGTGAAGTTCGTGATCGTGTTCGTCTACATGGTCAGCGGCCTGGCCGCGGGGCTTGGGGGCTGCATTCAAGCATCGCAGCTGAACACCGGGACTCCGAACATGGGGGTCATGTTCGAACTGTACGTGATCGCGGCGGTCGTCGTGGGCGGAACCAGCCTCGCAGGCGGGGCAGGCAGGATTCTGGGCACCCTCATCGGCGCCTTTATCATCTCGGTAATACAGAACGGAATGAACCTGCTCGGAATGGAAAGCTACACCCAGCAGGTTGTGCTCGGGGCCGTGATCCTCGGAGCCGTCCTGATTGACAGATTACGCAGTGGGAAACACGTAACCGCTTTCTTCGCCAGAAAACAGGAATGAGCCCCATCGAGAGGAACGCATTATGAATCTCAAACGAATGCTGCTGACGAACGCCACAGTGCTGCTGGTCTCTCTGCTGGTCGTGTCATGCTCGAAGAAGCCGGCTGCAGCGGCGGGCAATGAGACACCCAAGCCGGCAAAGGAAACGAAAGGCAAGATCGGGGTCACCTGCATGGACCTGACCAACCCGTTCTTCAAACTCATCTCAAATGTGATGACCGAGGAAGCCGGCAAATACGGCTACCAAGTGGTGAGTCTTGACGGCAACAACGATCCGGCCAAACAGAACAGTCAGCTCGCGGACTTCGCAGCCCAGGGCTTTGACGCCGTCTTTCTGAACCCGGTTGACTCCAAAGCCGCAGGGGAAGGCGTCAAGAAAGTGCATGCCGCCGGCATCCCCGTGTTCACGTTCGATGTCCAGGTGACCGACGATGAGGCAAAGGACTTGGTCGCTTCCCACATCGGCAGCAACAACTTCCAGGGCGGTCTGCTCGCCGGCGAGAGCATGATGAAGGCAACCGGTGACAGCGGCAAGATCGCCATCATCTCCTATCCCGAGGTCACCTCCTGCATCCTGCGTGTTGATGGGTTCAAAGCGCATCTCAAGAAGCACAACAGCAAACTGGAAATCGTCACCGAGCTCTCAGGCAAGGGCAATCGCAACGACGGCTACACGGTCGCGACCGATATCCTCCAGGCGCACTCCGACATCGTCGGCATCTTCGCCATCAATGATCCGTCGGGACTCGGGGCCCATTCCGCGGTCCAGAAGGCGGGCAAGGCCGACCAGATCACGATCGTGGCCTTCGATGCGTCACCCGCCGGCAAGCAAGCCGTGTTCGAGAAGAAGCTCTTCGACTCTCCTCAGCAGTTCCCCCGCAACATGGCCAAGGGCACGGTCGCGGCCTTCATCAAGCACCTCGAGGGCGAGACGCTCGAGAAGAAGATCTTCATCCCCTGCAGCCACTACTATTACGAGACGTCGGTCAACGACAAGACCCGCGTCGCGGAGCAGTGGTAGGTCTGGCCCCCCGACCGTCATTCCCTGGAGGCCGGTTTTCCCAAACCGGGAGGCCCCCGGTCACGGATGACCGGATCTCCAGCGCCGGCCGCCTGGGGAGCCGTGCGGCGTACAAGCGGAAGACGCCTCCCCCTGTCTGGTACGGCGGGCGGCCCCCGAACGCCATTCCCTGG
>Ga0209045_1000846_pt1 | contig 32626 bp, 28 predicted proteins | sample SaaInlLV_10m_DNA_4_FD_184664 | JGI IMG/M metagenome (GOLD analysis project Ga0209045, IMG submission 184664) | Marine microbial communities from expanding oxygen minimum zones in the Saanich Inlet - Saanich Inlet SI072_LV_200m_DNA (SPAdes) (version 2) | ecosystem: Environmental > Aquatic >...
ATATAAAATAAATCTTATCTATTATTAATGGTTTGTTGGGTTAAAAAATCAAGGGGTGGAATTAGTTACAGAGTTTTTTCTAGTATTTTTAATGCTGTTTTTTTGCATTAGATTTGTTTTCTAGATTTAGCTTTGCTGGTTCCAATGTGGTTAATAAAAAAAATTATTATAAAAAAAATGTTAATAATTTTATTGTTTAATAATTAATTTGTTTTTTTTATTAATAAAAAAAATTATTTTGCGGGTGGTTTTGACAAACATTTAAATACTAAGTGTGTTTTTAATAAAAATAATTATTAGAAAACAAATTATAATAATTTTTGATCATATGTTTTCATGTTTATGGTGGGTTTTAATTTTTAATTTAAGGGTGTATGAGAAGTACAAAAAAGAAGTAACGAAAATACAACAGCAGAGATGACTTGTATAGTTTGTATAAAAAGAGGTAAAAGAGGACAATAAGTGGCATTTACATTATTGCCTGCGATAGGCAGGGACTTTATTGGCAGGAAGTCAGAAGTAGATAGACTAGTTTCGCTAATTCTAAAACCAACAGACTTACTTTATGAAGAAAAAAAAGGGATTGCTCTTCTTGGAAAAAGAAATGTGGGAAAAACATCAGTTCTGAAAAAAATTATAAATTTGGTTGAAAAAGAAGGAATTTTTTGTTTGTATGTATCATTAGATGATTTGACAGATAATTCTCAACAGAATTTTGTAAAAAGAGTTGTAATTTTAATTCTTAATACCTACAAATCTAAATTAGGATTCGAATTTAATGTTGAAGACTTATTCAATACACCTATGGGTATGTTAGATTCTTTGTTAAAAAATTTAAAGCGTGGGCTTAGCGAAGAATTGATTATAAATCTTAAATTACTGCTTACATTTGATCGAGAAAAAAAAGTTGATATGAATTCTGTGTTTATTGCAATGTTTTCATTGTTTGATATGCTTGCAAAAGAAACAAAAACAAAACTTTTGTTAGTTATAGATGAATTTTGCGGGTTAAGAAATCTAAAAGATGGAGTTGATTCTAATTTGTTGTTTGAAAAGTTTAAGTCAGCTGTTTTAAAATATGAAAATACTTTACTTTTAGTTGCGGATTCAAACAAACCTGCATGTGAAGAACTTTTGTTGCGGCAGGGATCAATTTTTGAGGGATTTTTTCATGTTGAAGATATTTCTAGTTTTTCAAAAGAGCATATTCAAAAAACTCTTGAAAAAAATAGTGGGAAAAAGATTCCTGAAAATGCATTGGAACTAATTTTGGATTTTACAGGAGGAATTCCATTTTATGTTCAATTTATTGGAAGAATGCTTGGTCGACATGGTTTTGTTTCTGCTAATTCGTTTGACCAAAAAATTGTTTCTGAAGTTATTCAAGATTTTTTAGAACAAGAAGCAAATATTTTATTTAGAGAACAAATGAATCGCTTGAGTAATAAGGAAAAACTGATTTTGGTTTGTATGATAGAGCAGGATTTGAATACTCCCTCGTCGATAAGTAAAGAAATTAATTATTCACAAACAAATGTTAGACGATTCTTGTCAATAATGGAAGAAAAAGAACTGGTTGTAAATACAAAACGAGGAGTATTTGAAATTCAAGATAATGTGTTTAAACTATGGGTGAAAAATCTGATAAATAAAGAGGTTAAAAATTAATTATGGTTGTTGCTCGTGGGAAAAAAGAGGTGAATAAATTATTTAAACTAAATTTATTAGTTTTATTTGTCTTGACTTTTATTTTAATTAGTTCTACTGTTGTTTTGGCAGATTCAGTAACTTGTAATTCTTGTAGTAGTTGTGCAACTGCTGCAGGAACTGCGAATAGAGTCATTAATCTTACTGGAGATATAAGCACCATGGCAGGTTCATGCATAGGATCTGTTGCAGATAATGTAGTTATTGATTGTAAAGGATTTACCATTGGCGGAAATGATAGCGGATCTAATGGAATTCAAGAAACAACAGTGAATAATATAACGATTCAAAATTGCATAATTTCAAACTTCACAGTATATGGAATTACTTTTTCATCAGGATCTAATGCAAATATCCTGGGAAACACATTTAGGTATTCTACAAATGGAATCCGTATTAGCAATATTCAAAATTCAACAATAGATAATAATTTATTTGAATACAATTATAGAGGAATTACTGACGGAGGATCATCAAGCAGCAGTTATAATAACATCACTAGCAATTCATTCATGAACAATAGTTTTCTAGCAATATCTGTTAGTTATGGAGCATCCATATCAAACTTAATTTGGAATAATAATTTTATAGATAATAATCCTGGAGACGATCAAGTCTCAATAAACTCAGATACAAATCAATTCAATCTATCTACTCAAGGTAACTTTTGGAGTACTTACGATGGACCTTATGCCGGATGTTATGATGACAATTCAGATTTTATTTGCGACTCCGATTATACTGCGGAAGAAGGTGCAATAGATTATCATCCTAGAGTTGCTTTAGCAGGAAACTGCGTTACACCTCATGATGGCCTTTTACTTAATTATAGTACTATCCTTTGTTCAGGTAATTATTCTTTAACAGATTCAGATGGATCTTGGGGTATTATTAATTTTTCAAAAAATAATATTAGTTTATATTGTAATAATACCAATCTTAGGGGAGACCATACTGGTTTTGGAATGAAATTAAATACTGATTATAATGGGGTATTTGGTTGTAATTTTATTAATTATAGTCGGGCAATTTCGGGATCTGGAAGTTATTATTATTTTGATAAAATTTATGGGAATAATTTTCCTGCAGCTTATGTTGTTTTATACTTAAGTAAAGATAATAATACAGTAAAAAATTCTGTTTTTGAAACAAATCAAAGTACTGCAATTCAAGTAGGTTCATCTTCAGAAAACAATTATTTTGAAAACATAACTGTATCGTCTTATTCATTTTCTGACACTGCGATTGAAATACTGGGAGATTATAACAATATTACTCAATCAGCAATTTTAGATTCAAATAAAGGAATAAGTATTACTGGAAATAATAATTTAATCTGGGCAAATAATTTTTTAAATAATTCAGATGCGATGTCTAATGCAGGAGGATTAACTAATCAGTTCAACCTATCCACTCAAGGTAATTATTACTCTGATTATGATAGTGAAATGGAAAACTGTTTTGATTCAGATTTAAATTTGATTTGTGACTCAACTTATGTAATAGGAACAGGACTCGATTATTATCCTTCAAATTATTATATTGGAGAATGTATAACTCCTCTAGACCAAATGGAACTAAATTATAGTGTAGTTATATGCAATGGAAGTTATAATTATGGAGGATCTGGAAATTCAGGAGTTCTAATATTTGGACAAGATAACATGAGTATTTTTTGTAATCAAACAGAATTTAATGGGACTGGAGGTGGTGCTGGAACAACAGGAATTAAAGCAGCGGGTAAAACAGGAATTCAAGTTAGTAACTGTTCGTTTTATAATTACACTAATGCAATATATTTTGACAATGTTAATTCATCTTTAATAAAAAATTCATTCATAAATCATACTACGACTGCAGGAATATTTATTGAGGATTCTTATTCAAATATGATTCAAAATAATACAATTTATAACTCTTCATCAAAAGGAATTTATTTGCTTAGTTCAGATTATATTAATGTTACTGATAATTTTATTGATGATGCTAATACAGGAATAGATTTTTATAATTCGATGTACAGCAGGGGGATTCTTAATACTGTTTTAAATTCTCAATCAGGAATTAGATTATATCAGAGTAATGAATCTCAATTATATGATAATAATATTTCATTAAGTTCATCTATAGGTATTAATGTGTATAAAACGCATTCATCCCGAGTTTTTTCAAATGAAATTTATTCAGGATCTTCAGATGGAATAAATTTGTATCAGTCAAATTTTACTAATGTTTCGTTAAATAATCTGTATTTAAATGTGTATGGGCTTGATATTTATCTGTCTTTTTTTAATAACATAACTAACAACATAATAAACAATAATTCTTATGGATTATATTTTACAGGAACTGATTCAGAAAATAACTTAGTTTATAATAATAATTTTTCAAATTCCAGCATCTCGCATGTATATAATTTAAATTCAAATAATCATTTCAACACATCAGTTGCAGGAGTTGCACAAGGGAATTATTGGGACGACATATTTTTGAATAGTTTAGAAATATACGATTTGAATGGAGATGGTTATGGAGATTTTGGTTCTCAATATCCTTATAATTTATCTAATGGTGGAAATGTTAGTGTTAATGTTACTGATTTTGGGCCAATATTATCTCAAGACAGTGACGGAGATGGATCCTCTGATAATGTTGACTGTGCACCAAGTGATCCTGATGTGTTAACGCCTTATAATAATTTAATAATTAACAGAAGTGTAACATTGTGTAATGGAACTTACTATATTTCTGACTCGGGAAGTAATGGTGTTTTAATATTTGAAGGCGGAATTAATAACACCAATCTTGACTGTAATGGGAGTGTACTAATTGGAAGTCAAGCAGGTTATGGTATTTTTCAAGGAACAGCAGGTAGTCAAAATCATACAATCCAAAATTGCGAATTAAGAAATTATAGTACTGCACATTACTTAACTTATAATATAGAGGATGATTACATTTTCAACAACACTTACATTGAAAATATTGTGGGAATACGGCTTGTAGGAACTGATTATACCAACATAGTAAATAATTTATTTATTAACAATAATCAAGCAATAAAATCAACTGCAACGTCTATTTTAAAAACAAACATTACTAACAACACATTCATTAATAATCAAAGAAGTTTAAACTTAACACATTCAGCAGGATCTTCATCATTATTAATTTACAGAAATAATTTTTTAAATAGCTCTTTGGAAAGAATGTTTGATACTAGTTTTAAACCATATTTTGAAGCAGAGCAGCAAGGAAACTACTGGTCTGATTATGATAGCATAATAGAAGGTTGCATTGATAATGACAATGATTTAGTTTGTGATGATAACTATGACGGCATCATAAATGGGGGTGTGCAAGATATTTATCCGCATAATTATTATATTGGTGATTGTGTAACTCCTTATAATGGAATGGAATTAAATTACAGTCAAGTTTTATGCAATGGAACTTATGAAATTGCAGGAACTGCATTTGCAGGAGTAATTTCTTTAAATCAAAACAATATGAGTATTTATTGTAATGCTACTGAACTTAAAGGATCTGATACTGCAGATACTTATGGGATGTGGGTTGAAGGATTTGGAGTAGATATAAGATATTGTAATTTATCAAATTATTATACGGGAGTGGCGTTAGGCGCTACTGCAGATTATTCGAACATAATTAATGCGTCAATAAGCAATGGAACGTTTGGTTTTTATACTGGCGCAATTAATTCATCATTATCGGGATTAAACTTTTTTGCAGAAGAAAAAGCAGTAGTTGGAGATGGAGCACATAATTTATCAATAACATCTTCCAGCATATTACATTCAATTAGTGATGGAGTTACTCTTACAAATTCAGATTATGTGTTTATTCAAAATACCACTTTAACAAATGCTACCAATGGAATATTCTTAAGCAGTTCAGATAATGCAACAATTAGTTACAATTTAATTGAAGGAGGACAATCAGCATTAACTTTCTTAAATTCAGATTCTTCATTTACTTGGTTAAATCATTTTTATGGATCTGATTATGCAGTTAATGAGTCTGGAACATCTGAAAACAATGACTTTTGTATTGATGAAGAAGGAAATTTTTATAATTCAATATTCAACTCAACATTAGGATTGAATAGAACAAAAGATTGCGGACCTGCAAATATATCTATTCCTAATGGTGGAGAAAAAAGACAAGATTTTGTTTACATAAATTGGACAGCGCAATCATCTCTTTTTGATATTAATTACTCTATATTCTGGTCTAATAATTCAGGAACAACTTGGAATTTATCTGCATATACTTTGGATTTAGAATATACTCTTAACACATCTAATGAAACAATATTTCCGGATGGATCTGAATATATGGTTAGAGTTATTCCTCTTGATATGAGTCAAGATATTAATGGAACTTTTGAAACTAGCGATGCAACTTTTACTATTGATAGAACAGTTCCGACGACAACAGATAACACAACAACTGATTCAAGATTTTGGTACATTGATACAAATGCATCAATACAATTTAATGCAACAGATAATGATGGAGTTAATTACACTTTTGTTTGTAATTATAGTATTTATGATGCTGCATGTACTCCTTCAACAGGGAACAGATTTAATAATTCAGTTCCAGATTCAAATTTGTCATTTGTATCTAACTATACTTGTGGTTATGATTCAACTTGCCAGTTTAAGCTTAGATACTATTCTGTAGATGCAGTTGCAAATGAAGAAAATGCAAAAACAAGCTATCAAGTAAATATTGTTTTTGATAATTACATACAAAACACAAGTTGGTGGAATTCAAACATAACAGGAAGTTCAACTGTAAATAATTCAGTTGTAACTAATTCACATGTAGATAATTGTTATGTTGAAAATAGTACTATCATAAATTCAACAGTAAAATATGATTCAGATTATAATTATCCGTGTAGAATAATCAATTCAACAATAATTAATTCGAATATAATTAGTTCACATGTTTACAATAGTTATATAGATCCAACAACAATAATTGATAGTGTAGTTGAAGATTCAACAATTATTGATTCATATATCGAATATTCAAATGTTCGCGACAGCACATTCTGTGACGGATTTAATCTTTATGCAGGCGTTGTCGAGAGTAGTGTGCTAAGCAGTGGCAGTATAGTATATGGTGGAAGTACATATTATTCTCCATTTAGTTTAGCAAATATTTGTGGAGGAGAAGCACCTGTACCTGTTGGAGATTTGACTACTGACAAATCAATTGTTAAAAATGGCGATGAGATAACATTTAGTTATTCTGGAGGTATGGGATACACTGTAACATTAAACGCATCACCTCTACGAGAATATACATATACTTTAACAGATTTTGATAATGACGGAATTTACACGAGAACAATTTTAGTACAAAATTTAGGAAATTTTGAACACACATTTAAAGCATTAGTGAATGACTCGGTTGGAAATTTATTTAATTCATCAGCAGTCACAGTTACAGTTGATAATATAAATCCAACAGGGTCAATTTCTATTGAAGGACCTGCAGGATCATCATTAACAGGATCACAAACAGTAACATTATCTGTAAGTTACTCGGATGAAAATGATATAGGTCAATGTAGATTTGTAAATGAAAATATAAGTGGATTTGATAATACTGTTGGATTAACTCATACTCAAATTAATAATAGCTTATTAGATCCATTTGGATTATCTGTTGTAGATCTTGATCTCGATGGAGATATTGACTTAGTCTCGTCAGCAAGAACTCCTGATTCATTGCATTGGTGGGAGAATAATGGAGCAGGAAGTTTTACAGCAAATGAAATAGCAAATGGCCACTCTGATTTTACAGATACTGAAGTTGGAGATATGGATGGAGATGGAGATTTAGATATAGTTGTTGTAACTTATGATACTGACTCATTAAGTTGGTGGCAGAATGATGGAACACAATCATTTACGCAAACTGTTATTGATGCATCATTTGGAGCATCTTTTGATGTTGATATTGTTGATTTAGATAGTGATGGAGATAATGATTTAGTTGTAAGTTCAAATGAAAATGATCAAGTTGTATGGTATGAAAATTCAGGTACTGCATCATTTACTCAACACTCAATAAATAATAGTTTTGCAGCACCAAGAGATTTAGAACCTATTGACCTTGATTCCGACGGAGATATTGATGTAATAGGAACATCTGAAACATTAAATTTAACTGTATGGTGGGAGAACAATGGAACTCAAAACTTTACGCAACACACTATTAATGAAGGATTAATTCCTAGAGCAATTGAATTAGCTGATTTAGATTCAGATGGAGATATAGATTTAGCAGGAATTTCATTTACTAATAACACAGTATCTGTCTGGGAAAATTTAGGAAATCAAACATTTAGTTACAGCGCATTAAACACATCATTAAATGGTTCAACAGATTTGAAAATTTATGACTTTGATTCTGATAATGATTTAGACATATTAGCATCATCTTATGGTTTGAATAAACTCGTTTGGTTTAAAAATCAAGGTAGCAGTAGTTTATCTTTTACTCAGAATATTATTCAAGATGGATTTACATCTTCAAGATTAATTGAAGCAGCAAATATTGATAATGATAATTATTTAGATATAGTTGGTTACAATGATAATGGTAATTTAAGTTGGTGGCAAAATAATTTAAATATTGGATCAGAATGGCGAACTTGTTCACCAACTGTACCTTGGGTTTTGAGTCCTAGTTATGGAAACAAGACTGTGATGTATCAAATAAAAGATAGTGTGGGGAACATAGTCAATTATAATGAAACAATTGAATATAGACTTATTCAAGATTACACACCTCCAGGAACATTAATTGTTTATGATGGTTTGAGTAGTGGTACAAATGATATTAATTGGACAAATAGTGCAACAAGTTTAAGTGCACATTGGACAGAAGCAATCGACGACATATCGACGGTTTATTATAAATATAAAATAATGGTTAATGGATCAATTAATTTAACCAATTACACATCTGTTGGAACAAATACATCTGTAACCGTAACTGGATTGAGCTTGGTAGAAGGAACAAATTATTCATTTGATGTTATGGCATATAATCCATATAATATAACTGGAACAAATGCACAGTCTGATGGAGCAACTGTTGATTTAACAAATCCTCTTGCACCTGGGCTAAATAGTACGACGCATATAATTCAAAATACAACCTATGCTAATGCAGATCCTGTTTTTAATTTTACAGCAACAGATCCGACGAGTGGAGGAGTAAGTAGTGGTGTGCTTGGTTATAGTTATGTGTTAGATAGTTATCCAGGAACCGGACCTGATGATACAATTGAATCAAGATATTCTGAAGAATTACAAAAATTTAACACAAATGGAAATTCAAAATTATTAAAAGAAAATGGAAATGGCGAAAAATATCAGTTTTATTCGCAGATTAAATCAAACTTAACATCAGATCAAGAATTAAATGTGCGTCTTGCATTATTTGAAAACGATTTTGATACTCGAGATAATATGAGTGTAACTGTTTATGCAGTAATGTTTGATAGTGGAGATACGCCTGATGCATTTGGAGATACTGACGCATCAATAATTTCAAACCAAGTTCAACTAAATAGAGATTTTGCATATGCACAAAATGGAGAATCCGCGACAATTTATGCAGCAGATCTAACCTTAAACACGAGTGTTAATCACACTTCGAAAAATATTTACTTAATGATAACTTCAGTAACTGCTGATTCAGATAATGCTAATAATTTATCGATTGCAACGACGACAAAACCAAGTGATATTAATTATGGGACAGATTTAATTTATTGTAATGCAACAAGTGATTGTACAAACGTAACTTCAGATTATGAACTTGCAATAGAAGTTAAAAAAGTTGATGCAGGAAATATGTGGGAAGTAGGATATGAAAACTTAGCAGATGGAACATATTATTTCCATGTCAAAGCAAAAGATGAAGCAGGAAACTTTGGAAATACATCACATTATACAATAATAGTTGATACGATTGGAGCAGGAGTAGAAATCACATCCCCATATACAGGACAAAGTTTTACTTCAGACACAATTGATGTTGGTGTATCTGTTGATGAAGCTGCAAATGTAAGTATAGTTAGTGTGATGGCTAATGGAACAACATACACTAGTGTAAATGCTTCAGTAAACACAACTGCAACAATTTCATCAATTCCTTTAAGCGAAGGAACAAACCAAATTTATGCAATAGCCGTAGATTCAAACAATGTAGCAACAACATCGTCTAGTATTTACATAATCAAAGAAGCAATAATATCTGGACTCACAAATAAAACACTAAAGATTACATTGCCTTGTAGTGGAAGTACAGATTCGCACTTGGCTTATTGCACTGATGCTAATTATTATCTTGGAGCAGGAACAGAAAATGAAGGTGCAACAATCACAACAACGAGTGTTCAATCAGATACAACAGATCAAACAATCAAGATTTTTATGACAACACCAGATGCAGATCTTAATCAAGCAGAAGATGAACTTGACGACGACGAATTCCTAGATAAAATAAGTCCATCATTTGGATTTGGACATGAAAAAGGAGATTATTTACTAAGAACTGCTCTGCGTTATACAGATTTAGTATTGAGTGGAACTAAAATTGCAGAATCAGGAAAATATGCTATCACAATAAAAAATAATGGATTAACAAGCACTGGAAAAACAAACATTACTATTCAGATTAGTTAATCTTAAAAAAGTTAATTAATCAAATTTAGAAACTTTAGAAACTTTAGAAACTTTAGAAAGTTTAAAATGAACAATGAAACCAAAACGACAATTGAAATTTTTCAAAAACAAAAAAGGACAATATTACCTATTTACGGCAGTAATATTGATTGTGTATGCTATGTTGATATTGCGCCCTAATGTAGGGCTTGATAATCCTAACAATAAATTAGAAAAAATGAAACAAAACTTTGAAATCGAAACTGTAACTGTTATTAATAATGCATTAATTAGTGGAGAAAATGTAACTAAAGAATTAGATTTGTTTACTGATGAGTTTGTAGACTATGCTCGATTAAGTAATGTTGATCTTGAACTATTTTATTTAATTGTTATTGATGAAGACAAAACTGCAATAAATAAAATGGATAATTATGTTGAGTTTGTACAAATAAATCAAACACTAGAACCTGCAGGTTCAATGAATGTAAATAATGATTCAATTGAAAACTTTTTTGCAGTAAATATAGAAGATGATAATGAAGGAACGTTTAGGTATTTATTTAATATAACAAATGAACCAAATCAATTAAAGTATGTGATGCGTGTAAAAAGAGGAAATAATATTCAAATAATAAAAAATGAAATTTAGAATGAATTTAGAATGAAATTAAAATAAAATTAAAATGAAATTCAAAAATGAAAAATTAAAACTGATTATCAAAGATAAAAGAGGAGTAGGACCATGGATATCCTGGGTTTTAATAATGGCATTTGCAGTAGCACTAAGTGCATTTATGTATAGTTTTATGGTCGAGTATACGTCAACATCAACAGATGAAATAAAAGAAGCAGTGTATAATACTGACGAGTGTAGATCTGTGAGCTTAAGTATTGAATCAGTTTGTCAAAATACAACAACCTCAGAGTTAAATATAGAAATAAAAAATAGAAATTACCGAAGAATTGACTTAGTAGATTATAGATTGTATGATGCTAGTCAAAAACCAATTTCAACAAATGCTACTAATGTTAGCTTAAATCCTAATCGAAAGAAAACATTGAATTTATCAGGCGTGACTTCATTACAACTTGGACTCGTGGAAATAATACCTTCAGTAAATAAAGAAGAATTTACAATAATATGTAGTGATAAAAAAGCAAGTTCAACAACAATAGTTCAATCATGTTCATAGGTTTTGTTTTTTGTTTTTAAAACAATTTAACCTAATTAAAATTAATTAAAAATAATTTAAAAAAATAATTTAAAAAAAGGAGGATAAAAATGGCATCAAAAAGAGGTGTAAAACGAATTCCAACAGAGGTTATAAATCTCGAAGTGGAAAAAAGCCGTCTTAACAGAGAAAAGTCGATGCTTGTAATGAACAAAAGTCTTATTTTGTATTTTTGCTTTATGTTTGTTGCAGTGCTGGGATTTGTTAATGGCTATATATCGAAAAATTTGTTGAATGTGTTGATAGTTATGGGACTAGCAGTGTTAATAGTAGGTGCAGTACCTTATGTAAAAACAATGCACACAGAAGAGACACGACTGAATAAGCTCATCGACAAAATGATGCGTTATTAGAGAGGTGAACGAGATGAAACTAAGAAATATGTTTAAGGATAAAAAAGGCGTATCCCCTCTAATCGCAACAGTATTACTAATTGCATTTGCAGTAGCATTAGGTGCAGTAGTAATGAATTGGGGACGTGGATATGTAGAAGACACAGCAGAGACTGCAAAAGAAAGAAGTGATGCAGAACTAGTATGTGCATCAGAAATTGATTTAGGTGTTGTAGCAATTGATGGAATAACACAAGTATGTTATAACGCAACAGGTAGTAGTGCAACAGTGGGAACAATTGAATTAATAATTGAGAATCAGGGAAAAAGAACTGTGCAGAATATATCTTATAGGTTTTATGGAAGTGGATCAAGAGCTCCTGTTTCAGGTTATGTAAGTAATCCTCAGTTGACGTCGAAACAAGCAAAGTGGCTTAACTTTACATACAATGTTACCGACTATGGAACTCCTGTTCAAGTAGAACTTATGCCTATGGTAAGAATTGGAAGTGAAATGGCAACTTGCTCTGGAAGTAAATTGACATTTTCAGATATAGATACTTGTTCAATTGTATGGACTTAAGTGAAACAAGATTACCAAATATTTTTTTTATCAATCTTTAATTTTAGGATTGGTTTGTAAATTTAGGTAATTTTGTTAAATTTTTTTTCGATAAATTTTTTGAAATTTTTTTAATTACTTTAAATTTTTTAGAACTGAAAGTGAATTCAATTGAATATATATTGAAATCAAATAGAGTTAATATGTTACGAGGAAACTAAATGGTTGAAGCAAAATCAATGAAATATGCAACAATGATTTTTTTAGTAGCACTGTTTGTAGTTGTTGCAATAATGGCGGGATCATATACATACAAAACATACATGACTTCAATCCTTTATTCAGAAAAGGGAACAAAAGAAGTATTTGCTTGTAATGATTTTTCATATAATATTGAAGACTTAATTTATGTTGATGGAAATTTAACATTTACTTTGCGAAATACATATGGTGATGTAATTAATACATTAATTGTAGAGTCTGGTGATGAAAAAAGAGTCATTGACACGTCGATGGTTCCAGCAGGATCACAACAAACATTCAAATTAGATAATATGAAACTTGAAAAATTAGTTGTATTTCATCCTAAAGGATGTGAGGAATATAATATTAAACAATTTAAGATGGGTTAAAGGAAGGGTTAAAGGATAGTTAAAGATATGTTAAATATAGATTAAAGATTGATTAAATATGAATTAATTATGGGACGATTTAGATCATGGCACAAACTTTTAAAATTCGGAAAATGAAAAAAGGACAGATTTGGATATCTGCGATTTTGTATTTGTTAATTATAACTGTTGTAATGGCAATAGTAATTAATGCAGGGAAACCAATACTTGGACGGCTTCAAGATAAAACTACTTTCACGCGTACTAAGAATTTATTTTCTGCACTTAATGAACACATAAAAGATGTAGGAGATGAAGGTGCAGGATCTCAAAGAGTAGTTCCAATTGAACTTGAAGCAGGACAATTAAAAGTACAAAATGGAATGTTGCAATGGGACTTGCATACTGATGCAAGAATCTTAGATTCAGGAAGTGAAATTGATCTTGGAGATTTGTATATTAGTTCAAATGCAGACGTAAGTGCATCATCTCAAACTAATACTTATTTACTTCAGAATTCATATGTAAAAATTTATTTAGACAAATGCGAAACACAAATTAGTTGTTCGCTTAACTCGTCGCAGATTATTAAAAATATAACTTTTATAAATCCAGATACAGGTGTAGAATATCCTTCATCGGGAAACTTTGATGTAGGATTTGGAACTGGTGGATGGAATTATTCAGGGTACTCAAAACTTGAAGACGTTGGTGTGAACATGGGTAGTGCATCAGTTGTTTATTTAGTTAATAATTCAAATTCAAGTGTGTATACAATAATAGAATTTACTTTAGAAAGTAATTGTGATTTTATACAAGTAAAAATAAGATGAAAAATAAGATAAAAAATAAAATGAAAAATAAGATAAAAAATAAGATGAAAAAATAGAATAATTTGTAATTAAGAATGGCTAATCATGTAAACATGTAAACATGTAAAAAAATTAGGTGAAAAAATGAATCTCAAATTTTGGAAAAAAACAGAAGAGGAAAAGTCTAATGTTGCGCCTGCACAATTAGATAATTCAACACAAAAAATAAATCCCATAGAACAAGATCCAAATAAAGATTCAATCCAATCTTTTCAAGTTAGCGCAAGCTCTGTTGCGGGAAAACCTATTGGACAACCTGTTGATTTAGATGCTCCTGTTGTAAATGATTCTACAGTAAATGCTCATTTATTAGATGCAGGTAGTGCAGATATTCCTGATGTAGATTTGCTAGATAATATTCCTGATTTAGGTATTGGTGACACAGATGTTACAGATAAAAAAGAGGTTTCTAAAGTAGATGTTTCTAAAGTCGATGTTCCTAAAACAATTGAAAAAGAAATGAAAAAAGATAAACTGGATTCTGATTCTGATTCTAATTCTGATTCGGATTCTGATGAAGCAGAAATAGACGGGCCTGTAACAGAAATAAAAACCGAAACATTTTATATTGATCTGCGTCCAAGACTGATAAAATTACCTCCTTTTGATCATCCCCAATCGATTAATGTGAGATATCCTGTACTTCCGCCATTCGCATTTATACATATTTATTGGGATGAAAAAGCAAATGAACTTGTTTACGATGTTGAAGAACCAATATTAGATAAATCTGAAATAGAATTATTTGAATTAATTCAATTAGGACTTGAAGAAATAATTAATATTAGTTATGTAAAAGCTGCAAAAGCAAATGTATTAATTAAATATCTTGAGAAAAATGTTCAAAGTATACTTATTGAGTTGGGTGCAAAAATTTCTCTTGAAACATATAAAAAGTTAATGTATTTTATTTACAGAAATGCAGTAGGATTTAATGAAATTGAAGCATTGTTAAATGATTATTATGTAGAAGATATTGAATGTAATGGGATAAATTTTCCTTTATACATTGTTCATAGAAAATATCAAAACCTACGTACAAATGTGATTTTTAAATCTTCACAACACTTGACAGATTTTGTTGAAAAGTTAGCACAAAAAAGTGGGCGTTATATTTCTTATGCAAAACCACTTCTTGACGGAACACTTCCAGATGGATCAAGAGTAAATGCAACATATACAGAAGATATAACAACGCGAGGTCCTACATTTACAATTCGTAAATTTACAAAAGAGCCTTGGACACCAATACATTTGATACAATTTAAAACAGCAAGTCCTGAAGCATTAGCATTTGCATGGATTGCAATAGAACATAAATTTAATATTATGACAATTGGAGAAACTGCGTCGGGAAAAACAACATTTTTGAATGCAATTGCAACATTTATTCCTCCTGAAGCGAGAATTTGTTCAATTGAAGATACTAGGGAGCTTAACCTACCTCATTCTAATTGGTTACCTGCAGTAACTCGAAGTGGATTTGGAATGCCTAATGTTTTAGGACAACAATTTGGAGAAATAACTTTATTTGATTTATTGCGTGAAACATTTAGACAAGCACCTGATTATGTAATTGTAGGAGAAGTACGTGGTGAAGAAACATATGTTCTTTTCCAAGGAATGGCATCGGGACATCCAAGTTTTGCAACATTCCACGCAGCATCAGTACCAACTCTTGTAAAAAGATTAGAAACTCCTCCTATAAATTTATCTCCATCTCTCGTCGAGAGTTTAGATCTGGTAATAGTTTGTGCGCATGTTAAAACACCGACAAGAAATTTTAGAAGAATGAAAGAATTAAATGAAATAGTATCTGTAGATGGCGCACTAGGCGAAGTAAAATCAAATGCAGTATTTATTTGGGATTCTGTAAAAGATGTATTTACTTTTAACAAAGATTCAGTAATATTTAAGAAAATAACTTTAACTACTGGTTTGACTGCGCAACAATTAGAAACTGAATTAAAAAGACGAGCAGCATTACTAAAACATCTTGCAGATAGAGATGTGGCAGATTTTAAGTTATTTAGTAAAGTTGTGAATGATTATTATAAAGATCCTGTTGCAGTTTTGAAACAGTTTGGATTGGTAAGGGTGGTTTCAAAAGCAAAAAAACCAACTGTTGCTAAATCAAATACTGTGAAAAAACCAATTAATAAAAAATAAAATAATAAAATAATAAACAATAAATAATAAATCAATATAAAATGAAAATATCTCAAAAATTACAAATATTGAAAAAAAATGTTGCTGAAGTAGAAACATTATCTAAAATTTATTCAGAATTAATAGATTCAACAGTTTATAGTAATTCAGAAGCTAAAACTAAACAAGAAGAAGCAAAATTTGTAAGAGATAGAATGTTAAAATTAACACTGTCAAACAAACAACTAATTAATTCACTCGAGGAAAAAAGTAATGTGAAGTAATGTATTTGATAATCTTGATGATCTTATCTATCTTATTGATTTTTAAGATTTTAATGATCTTGATTTTGAAAACCCCAAAATGGATAACGTAAAAATATTAACAAAGAAAATAAGTGATTTTGTAGATGAAATAACTAGTTATGAATATCAAAAAGATTTAGTTTTACTTAACTTAGAAAAATTATTTAGAAAATATCAGCAAGGAGGATTTACTTATTTCGAATATGAAAAAGAATCCAAGAAGATATTGCAAGATAAAACAAAAAAAGAATGGATAGCATACTATGATGAATATATTTATTCTCTACTTAAAAAAATTGAAGCACTAAATGACCAATTATTCTATGATGCATATGATGATACATCTTACGAACAAATTTCTTTTCAGCATCATGATTATCCTTTAGCAAAATCAGACGAAAGAGAAATAATTATTGCAGATAAACTAACAGATCATCGAGCAAAAGTAAAAAGTAAACTAGTTCCTGGACGAAAAAAACAAACAGATGAAGTTCCTCCCTTAGATCTTGATGTAGATCTGGGATTTAAATCAGAGGATAAGAAACTTGCAATAGTTCAAGTTGAACCATCAATATTTTCTAAGTTTATGTTATCTATTAAATCGAGTTTAAGTAAATTATTTGGTTCTAAATCAAAACAAGTAAAATCCAAAATTGAATCATCTGATGATAAACGAAAAAGGGAAGTTGCGCAACTGTTAGATAAAGATATTGCGAAAAAGCAAGAAAAGCAAGAAAAACAAGAAAAGCAAGAACAACAAGAACAACAAGAACAACAAGGAAAATTTGAAAAATCTAAATCTAAACACGACGATAAAAAGGGCAGTTCAACAGACCAAATGTCTTTATTCAAACATATTTTAGCATTATTAGGAATCAAGTTTAGAAAAAAATCAGATTCTCAAAAAATTAAACAAGAAGAATCAAAACTAGATCTAAAAAAACAATTGTTAAAAGAACAAAAGTTAAAAAAACAAAAAGAAAAAGAAGAAAGCGCATTACCTTCAAAGAAAATTATGAAGAAAGAAGAAGGTCATTTAATAGGTAGATTCTTTGGGTTAAGTTTTATTCGAAAAAAATTATCAGAATCAAGAAAACGAGAATATATCTCAAAAAAACAAAATGTTCCACTTTCAACTCTTGAACTAGAACGAATACGTAGAGGATCAAAAACAGAAATAAACGAAGATGTAGAGAACATAACTGCAACAATGCTTCAAAAAGAAGCAAAAAGAATTAAATCAATACTTGATTCAAGAAAATCATACCAAATATACAAACCATCTGTATGGGGACAACTCGCAAATGTTACAATTAAAAGAATAAGTCTGTGGTTACTTGAGAATTTTCCAAATTTCTTTAAACAAGTTTACACAAATATTAGGCTTGCAAATCTAAAAATATTATCCAACACATATGTTAATTTGATGGTATTTTCTGTACTTATTTCATTCATTTTAGGTATTGCAATACTTGCCCCTGTATTTGCGTTTATGGGTTTTCCTTGGCAAATTGTTATTGCAAGAACTTTTGCATTTTCAATAATTTTGGGAATACTAGCATTTGTAGCATTTTGGCAATATCCTGCAAGTATAATAACTACTCGTCGAAGAAGTATAAATTCAAACATACCTTTTGCAGTAAATCACATGTCTGCTGTAGCATCATCTGGTGTACCGCCAACAAAAATGTTTAAACTCATTTCAGAAAGCAAAGAATATGGAGAGATTAGTGTAGAGATTGAAAAAATTGTTAATTATGTAGAAGTATTCGGATATGATTTTGTGACTGCACTTAGATCTGTTGCGTCAACAACTCCATCAGATGATTTTAAAGAATTTTTTGAAGGACTGGTATCAACTATTCAAAGCGGTGGAGATATAAAAGACTTCCTTTCGCAAAAAAGCGAAGAATTAATGAATAAATATAAATTAGAACGAGATAAATATACTGAAACAATAGCTACATATTCAGATATTTATACTGGCTTGCTAATTGCAGCGCCATTGTTTTTTGTAGCTGCATTATCTCTTGTAGGAATGCTGGGTGGAAAAGTTGGAGGAACTGATGTTGATGTTGTAATTGTTGTTGGAACATATATCGTAATTCCCCTTTTGAATATTTTATTTATAATGTTTTTATCAATGTCACAACCTGATGTATGAGGTATTATTAAAAAATGGAATTTAGATGGGATGCAAGACACATAACTGCAATAATAATAGGACTTGCAGTAATAGCGATTGATGTAATTTACTTTAGGCAGACTAAATGGTTAATTCCTCTTATTGTCGTGGGTTTGACAATTGGATGGAGTCAATTTTGGATAGATTATTTTACGTTTAGAAAAGAACAAAAAGAAATAGAAACTCAATTTCCTGAATTTGTAAGAAATCTCGTCGGAAGTGTAAAAAGTGGAATGCCAATATCAAAAGCAATAATTTATGTTTCAAAAATAGATTATGGAGCTCTTACCCCTTATGTTGTAAAACTTGCAAATCAAGTAGAATGGTCAATTCCTATTCACAAAGCACTAAATAATTTTGCAAAAGAAACTAAAAACGAAATAATAACGCGAGCAATTTCCACGGTGATTGAAGCAGAAACAAGTGGAGGAAATATAGAAGATGTACTAACTGAAGTTACAAACTCAGTACTTGCAATTAAAAAAATAAAACAAAAAAGAAAAGCAGCAATACATGGACAAGTAGTTCAAAGTTATATTATATTCATTGTATTTTTAGCAGTAATGGTTGTAATTCAAAATTTATTAATTCCTTATGTTGTAGGAATGGCAACTCAAGATCTTGGTGTTGGTGGGATGAGCGATCCTGCAATGGAATCATCATCGCAATTAACTGCAGTTACTCAAAAAGTTGAAATTAGTTTTAATTCTCTTTTAGATTTTGTGGGTACTATGGCTGATTGGTTTGTTAGCTTAAGAGGAGTATTTTTAATGCTTAGTTTAATTCAAGGATTATTTGCAGGACTTGTTTTAGGAAAACTATCTGAAGGAGATATGAGTTCAGGAATGAAACATAGTTTGATTATGATGACAATAGGATTTTTTGTGATAAGTTTAGCACAAGGAGCACTTGCGTATTAGATTTAGTGAGGTTTGGTTTATGATACTAACAAAAGAAAAAATATTAGAAGAAATAAAGAAAAAAAGAATAAAAATTTCAGGATTCAAAAAAGAAAATTTAGGTCCAGCTTCATATGATTTAACTTTGGCTAGTCATTTTAGAGTGTTCAAAGAAAACATAGGAGAATTCAATGTAACTAATAAAGCAGATCATAAAAAAATAACTCGAAGTGTGACTACAAAAACTTATACTTTGATGCCTGGAGAACTCATTCATGGAATAACAAAAGAAAAAGTAACAATTCCTGAAGATATGTGTGGTTGGCTTCAAGGAAGAAGTAGATTTGCAAGAATAGGACTTATGGTTCACTTAACTGCATCATTTATGCAACCAGGAATTGCTAATCAACAAGTTCTAGAAATTTATAATGCGGGACCTGTTCCTTTAAAGCTACATCCTGGAACTAAAGTTTGTCAATTAATATTTCAAAGATGCGAAGGAAAAGCAAAATATAAAGGAAGATTTAGTAGGCAGAAGAAACCTTGAGTTTTTTTTTCTTTGTTTATTGAATTAAGTACTTCCAGACTGGTTTAATTATTATTTGTTTATTATTAATTTTAATTATATCTTCGTCATCTTCAGTTAAAATAAGACCTTGTTTTAATTTATATTTTTGCATAGCTTCTATTAATCCACTTAATTCTCTTTCTTTATTTTTTCCTAACTTTTTTGTAACTTGAATTGCATAAACAATTTTAATTCCTTTTCTTAACACAAAATCGCATTCATGTTTATCTTTGTGAAAATATATACTTTCAACTATGCTTTGGTTTTCTTTTTTTAATTTTAAGAAGACTAAATTTTCAACCATGCGTCCAAAATCGTGGCTTGGTCGAAATCCTATACTTTTTGCCATTCCTGCGTCTATAAAATACATTTTTTTGTTGTAATAAATTTGTTTTTTAAGCGAAGCATCATATCTTGGAATTAAAAATGCGAGATATGTGTTATTAAGATATTCAAAATATTCTTTTACTGTTGTTGCGCTAGTTAAATTTAGCAGGTTTTTAATTTTATTAAAGCTGATTTCTTTAGAAATATTGCTGGCAGCATATAATGCAGTTTCTTTAATTGTTTTTTCATTAGGTAAATTATATCTGCTTATTATGTCTCGATAAATTATGTTTTCGTATGTGTTTTTTAAATAATCTTCTTCGTTGGTTTTTAAATATTCTGGAAACCCTCCTTTTGTTAGATATTCTCGAAATAATTTCTTTATCTTACTTTTTTCTTTTGAGGTAATTTTATTTAAGTCAGGTATTTTTTGATTTTTGAACCGTATGAATTCAATAAATGAAAATGGATAAAGTGAATAACTAAGATGTCGTCCTGTTAGGTGTGTTCCAAGTTCTTTACTTAACATACTAGCATTTGATCCAGTAATAAATATTTTTTGTCCTTCATCATGAAGTCGTCTAACAAATCGCTCCCAGCCTTTAATGTTTTGAATTTCGTCAAAAAAAAATGTATTTTTTTCTCCAAATAATTCAATTAATAATTCGTACATGGTTTGAAAATCACTTATTTCAAAATTTATTAATCGTTCATCGTCAAAGTTTACATAATATCCATCATGATCTGTTCTTATTTGATCTAGTAATGTAGATTTTCCACAACGTCTCACGCCTGAAATTATAATTATAAAGTTATTATTAAAAGCAGATTTAATTTTATGAAATATATCTCTTTTTATTAAATCAGGTTTTATAGATTTTGAGTTTTGTTCAATTAATACTTGTTTTAGCAGTTCTTTGTCCATTTTATATTAAAAATGTCTTATTATTTATAAAGGTTTGGTTTATTAGACCAATATTTCAGTCATTATTTTGGTTTGTTAGACCAAATACAAATTTGGTTGTTTTGAATATATTATAAAAATAGATTAGATAGTTTTTTAAAACAAGGTTATTAATCATTTTTTTTGTAATGTATATTTCAGACTTTAGTCTGTGGTTTTTTATTTAGTGATGATTATTGAAAACATTAACATATTTTATTCTTTTGTTATGAAACTTCGCTTAGAAATAAATAAAAATGTAGATCAAAAAATTTATAATGCAGGACCTGTTCCTTTAAAGCTACATCCTGGAACTAAAGTTTGTCAATTAATATTTCAAAGATGCGAAGGAAAAGCAAAATATAAGGGAAGATTTAAATCTCAGAAAAAACCTTGAGTTAATTTTCAAATTCTTGAATTTTTTTAATAGTACTGGCAGCAATTTTTTTTAGAGACTGACCTGCATCAATTACTATTGCTCCTTTTTTTATCAAATGATTTTCCCATTTTCGCTTTCCACTAAAAACCCATTTTTGAACTTCTTTAGTTCTGGCAAAATCATTAGACTTACGTTGACTAAGTCTTTTCTTAAGAGTTCGAATATTTGTTTGTAATAAAAAAACATGATCAAACAAATTCCATAAATCATCCAGGTTTTCTGCAGTGCCGCAATAAAACACAATGCCTTCTTTGTTTTTATTAATAAGGCGTTTTAACTTTTTCTTGTCACAAACCCAAGCACCTTGTTTTACTATTTCTAGATCATAGTTTGAATAATGTTCAAAAGGTTTGTTTGTTGTTTTATTAATCATAGTAAATAATCCTTTTATGTCTTCTATACTAAATACGTCATATTTTAGTTTAGAAAATTCCTTGCACACTGAAGATTTACCTGTTCCTGCAATGCCGGTTATTAGTATAGATTTATTCATAGAACTTACAATATAGTCATTATTTATAAATTTTTATTATTTTTTGCTAAAAACATTTAAAAACATAGACATTTTTTATGATTCAGTTATGAAAATTCGTCTAGAAATAAATAAAACAGTAGATCAAAATGCTCAAACCTATTTTGAAAAAGCAAAAAAAGCTCGGAAAAAAATGAAAGGTGCGCAGGAAGCACTTGTAAAAAGTCAAAAAAAGTTAGATGAAGCAAAACTAAAAGGAGAAGATGAACTTGCATTACTTGATGAAGATGCAAGATTAGAAAAAGAACGAGATGTTAGACAGCAAAAAAAAGAATGGTTTGAAACATTTAGATGGTTTAGAAGCAGTGAAGGATTCTTAGTAATTGGTGGACGAGATGCCACAACAAATGAAATAATAATTAAAAAAAGAGTTGAAAAGAACGATATAATTTTTCACACAGATATGTCGGGGAGTCCATTTTTTGTAGTTAAAAAAGAAATTAATGAATTACATAATTTGAAATCAGATTCTACATCAGACTCTGAATCAGATGCTATTGAGATTGGAGAAATAACAATTCAAGAAGCAGCAGATGCAACTCTTTGTTATAGTAAAGCATGGAAACTCGGATTTGGAACAACAGAAGTTTTTTGGGTAAAACCAGAACAAGTAACAAAAGAAGCACAATCAGGAGAGTATCTTGCAAAAGGAGCATTTATGATACGGGGAGATACAAATTATGTAAGACCAAAAATAAGTTTGGCTGTAGGTTTGGATAAAGATGGTCGAGTAATGGGTGGACCGTTAGATGCTATAAAACTTCACTGTAAAAAATATGTTGAGATTATACAAGGCGATGACAAACCAAGTTCAGTAGCAAAGTTGATTAGAAAAGAATTAGTAGACTGTGATCTTGATGAGATAATTCGAGCAATACCTGGTGGAGGGTGCAAGGTTAAGAAAAGGTGAATTGAGTAACTGTTGCGATATATTAATAAATAAAATAATATTATCTGTTTATATGGATGTCAAACAAATAAAAGAAGTGATGAAAAAGTATGGAGAAGCTTGGGAAAATCAAGATTCCAATTTAATTCTAGAATGTTTTACAAAAAATGGAATTTATCAAGAAAGTCCATTGGCAAAACCATATCGAGGACATAAAGAAATTAAAAAGTTCTGGGACAAAGTAGTTAAGCAAGAAACTGAGAAAATAAAATTTAGAGTTGGGAACTGTTATGTGTCTGAAGATGGAAAAACTGGTTTTGCTGAATGGGAATGTAAAAATACTCATAAAAAAAAGAAACATCATATGGTCGGAATCATGATTCTGAAAATGAGAGGAAATAAGATTTCTTACCTTAATGAATATTGGAATACTAAAGACTTTATTAAAATAATAAGGTAATAAACCACAAAATCCACCCTGTAGCTCCACCTATGAAAATAATTTGTAAAGTAAGTTTAACTTTTTTATTCTCAATAATTTTTTGTACAAACTGTTTGTATTTAATTAAAAAGATAATAAGAGAAATAATAAAAATTCTTAATCCCCATATGAATATGTTAGATTCAAAAACTTTTGTTAATGACAGTAGTTGTTGTTCAAAAAATTGACCAAACACAAATATGAATAGTAATAACCAACCAAATAAAGCAAGAACAAAACTTACTATTTTTAGTTTAGTTAGGAAATATTTTTTGAAATCGATTTTCATTAATATTTAATTATTAAAGGAGGTTTATAATGTTTTCTAATCAGATTCGTGATTTATTAAGTGGGCGTTTACATTTAAGGTCTAATCAAAATTTCTTACTAATTTAAATAAATTCAAGAAAGGATGTGAGAAAAATCTCTTATAATACTTATTTAATATCTTGGAATCTTCATGCATTTCTTTTTGAGAGATACCCAAAGAATATTTTTTGTTAATATTTGCCCATGCATTTGCCATTTCAGTTTTATTTTTTGGACCGCAAACTTCAATTTTATCCGATTTTCTAAAAATTGCATAATTTATTGTTAGCCAAAGAGAAATAAATCTCGCTCCTAGGAAATTTTCACTTTTTGCATCAATGATTGAAGGTATAAACAGTTTTGGTAAAATAATATCTAAATCATTTAAATTGCCTAATACAAACGCCATATTCCACGTTGTATACAAGCTAGTCCATTCTTGACTCATTTCTATTGTAGGAAAAAGACTGCTTTTAGAATAGAACTTATAAAATGCAGTTTTATTCTCAGGGGTAACAATTTTTCTTTTGAATGTTGTGTTTGGATGATTAATTTTCAGATCTTCGCATAATGTGTGTGCGCATAATGCATTTGATTTAAAACCATTTTTGTATTCGGTGATTCCTGCTTCATAAATGTTTATTCTCACTAGCTCATTAATGTGTTGGATGTGGTTTTTTTTAATTGGTGAGAGTAGTCTATATTCAATATAGTTTATTTTTTTTTCTTTATACAAATTTTTAAGTTCTTCTTTTTTTATTTGAGATTTTGATAAACCTTGTTGAAGTTTAAAATATACTAGAAATGGTTCAAGGGAGAATGGTTTTACTATATCAAAAAAATGAGGTGAAATTTTTAATGCATTGACAAAAGTTTTGATGGGATGTTGGGTATTTAAGCCAAGTTCATCTTCTTTTTGCTTATAATGGTTTTGAACTTCAATAAAAAATTCATGGTCATTACACATTATATTTGTTAAAGCTTCAAGAATATACGTGACATGAATTGCTTTTATCATATTTTTTGAGGGTTTAAACCAATTTTGATTGTTTCCTAATTCTAGAAATTCAATAATTGCAGGATGTTTGGTTAGGATAGCTTTTTTGATAATCTTAAACATAGAACCTAATTTTTTTGGTTTAGTTTTAATTTCTTGAAAAAAATTATCAATAATTTTATTTTTAGTTTTAAGATCATCTAATCTTATATCTTTTAGAACTTTTTTTATTATTGCAGGATTGGTACTTGAATCATTAGATAGACCAAATAGAGAAAATGATTTTTCAATAACTTCTTTTTTTCTTTTTTTCATTATATGAGGTTAATAATATATCTAATTTATAACTTTTGCTTTAAAGAGACCACTAATATTTATTTCATTTAACAACTATCGAACAGTAGTTTCATTCAATTCAATAATCTCTTTCTAGAATTTTATCTTTGGTTTTATTATAAGTATCTTCAAATTTAGACTTGGGGTCATCATAACTTTTAATTTCTTCATCAGAAGATATAGGTGTTTCTTTAGAAATAGGGTTTTTATTTTTTTTAAAAAAAATATTAAAATTTATTATATATATCCCTCCATTAACCCTCCAGCAAGGGTTTATTGATGATTATATAGTAATTAAGGAGTTAGATGTATATAAAGCTTTGGTCTATAAAATATAAAAAAATATTTATTTTTTTGCAACAGTCCACATAAAATTAAAATATTGTTTAAAACTTTGTGCAATGCGCTCATTTTTAATCATGAAAACAAATGGTTTTTTTTCCCACAAAAAAATATAAACGTAATCCTGAAAAACGTCAATTGCTGCAGGACTAATGTAGCCAGGAGGCATGTATTTTACTTGGGTATATTTTTCTTTTTCTCGATCTTTACCTAATGATTTTTTTGTTGATCGATCTAAAATAATTTTAAGTTTTTGTTTTTTTCGAGCACTTTTTAGATTCATATTAGTTATGAATGTTTGTAGTGATTTTGTTGCAAATTGCTGTTCTGAAAATCCAAGAATATAGATTGTTTCTTTTGGTGGGCAGTCATCAATTATTTTTTTGAATGCAGTTTTGAAACCTTCAAAACCTTCAAAGACTGCAGTGCTTGTCTGAAATTCTTTTTCAAGTTTTAGCTTTTTGAGTTCTGGTACTAGCAATTCAATTTTCTTTTTTCTTTCTTCTTCTTGTTCTATAAATTTTTCAGGAGGGCTTGTATTAAATATTTTTCCACTCTTTTGAACTGTGTATGTAACAAGACCTTTATCTATTAAATTGTTTAATGTTTCATATACTCTAGAATTAGCAATTTTAGTTTCTTTAATTATAGGTCCGGTTGTGGAGTTTGGATTTTTAAGGAGAAATAAGTAAATTGAGGATTCATTTTTTGTCAAGCCCAATTCGATTAGTTTTTGTTCAAGTTTATTCTTTGTTTTATTTTCCATATTAGTTAAAGATATGTTTTTAATTATTTAAATTTTTCTATATCTTTCTCCTTTTTGGGAGAAATAATATTAATATGGGTGTGTTTGTTACTTCAATTCAATAGTTATTTTGTGTTGAGGTGAGAAATAATGAGTGATTTAAAACAAATTGCAGATTGGAAAGAGTTAGAAAAATTAGAAAATTTAGAGCCAGAGGGTTTGCCTCGTCTTTTAGATATTGATTGTGATTTGTGGATAGATGGGAAATTTCAGACTTATGAGCAAAAATTAGATCAAGTTGAGAAGGGTGTTTCTGAAAAAATTAGGCGTCTTAAGTCACGCGATACAGTTGCATGTTCAAGAGGAAATTATGTTTCAATTGAAGCAGATAAACATATAGAAGTTTTTTTCATACCTGTTCAATTTTATAAAACAAAAAAAGATGTAGGTTGCGAGGTGTTAACTAAATGAAAACCATTCCAAAAAAACCAAAAACAGAAAGAGAATTACTTTACGAAGCAGGATTTAACGAAACTCCATTTACAGGAGATACACTCAAAGAACTTATAGCAGGCAATATAGAAAATTTTGATGTGGATGACTACCTAAAATCTTATTGTTGGACGACCAGCAATTGTGACTTGTACATAACGCTTAGCAAAAATGTTTTGCTTCCAAAATATGATGACCCTAAAAAGATCAAAAAATATTCCTTGTTTATAAGAAGAGTAGATAAAAAAGAATAAAGAACATAACACTAGCATTAAATTAAATTGATATTAATTAAATTATTAATCTATATTATTAACAAATACAAATATGTTGAGGTGAAAAAAAATGTTTATAGGAAGAGGTTTAGATGCGCTGCTTTTTTGCGCTAGAAGTAAGGGATTATCTGCAGAAATTGCGCATCCATTAAGAGATTTAGTTTTGTCAATAAAGCCCATGAGGTATATTAATTCTAAAGGAAAGTTAAGAATAGAAGAAGATTCATTTCGTTTGAATCCTTACAGTTATTATGATGGTGTATTAAAAAGAGGTCTTGCAAAAGCATTTGATTGGAAATGGATGATTCCAGTTGGTGAAAAATATAGTGTACAAGATGCTTTAATACTTCCTGGAGGAATGGGGTTTAGACAAAAAGTTCATTTTGATATAATTAGACTTGAAAAAAATGTTTTACAAGTAACTATGAAAAACAATTTTAGTTCAAATATTGGAAAATATATTGTTTCAAGTTCAAAAAAGAAATTGTTAGAATATCAAAATAAAAGAGCAAAACCAATATATTATGGAGGTGTTATTTTTTGAGTTTTTTTTTTTTTTTTTAAATAAAAAATTAGAAAATAAAAATTTTTAATTTACCCTCCAGCACTGCTGTAATTTCTCATAGCAAAATGCCAAAGTAATAATGAAAAACCAAAAAATCCTAAGACAGGCAATATTATTTTAAGTAATCCCCATGCGGTTGCTCCATTCATCAAAGCTAATGCTGGATAATGGGCAGATATTGCAACAGGAAATAGGAATGTAAAAATAAACTGTGCACTAACTCCAAAAATGTTTAATGGATATCTTGCAAATTTAGTAAAACCCCAAAAGAGGTCAAACAATCCCCAGCTTTTAACAACAAGGAATGAAATTGCAGATATCATTACCATGATTGAATACTGGAACAATAATCCAAACAAAATTAATATGATATACCAAAATACATTCCAAAATGCAAATGTAATTCCTAGTTGAGGAAGTGCCCAAATAATCAAACCTGCACCAACTAAAACTTCTGCAATACCGTCTAGATCCCAAGCACTAAACGTCATGTAAAGCAAAGTATTAAATGGCTTTAGTAAGAACTGATCAAAGTCTCCATTTCTAACATTACTAATAACTCTGATTGGAAAACTTACAAAAAAGAAATGATTAAGTCCAAAAATCAAAGTAAATGTTCCTGTGAAAAATATAAACTGTTCAAAAGTCCAACCAGGAATACCGCTCGAGCTAGAGTAAATTAAGATTGCAATAAGAGGACCAATGAAATCAACAAACATAATTGCAAAACATTTTATGATGAAGTTCCACTTATATGCGAGATCTGAACTTAACTCTAATGCAAATGTTTTATACCAAATCCGTAAATATTTTGTTAGTCTCATTTTAAGCACCAGCGCCTGCAAATTTCTTAATTGCAAGGTTCCATAACAACTTACATAATACAAATAAAATTATAACCCAAATTAATTGTGTTGCAAGTGTGATGAACACATTTTCAAATCCTGATCCTGTAAGTGAATATTTTCCTAAATAAATATTGATAGGTACGTATCGAATATATTCAAATGGAAGGAAGTGCGAAACATTAGTCCACCAAGTTGGAAAAAAAGTTAAAGGCAGTAAACCTCCGCTAAGCAATAAAATTATTCCTCGCTTAAATCTTCTTAATCCTTGAATACGTTTTAGCCAAAAACTGGTTGTACCAATTGCAAAACTAATTAGGAAAATCATAATTGAAGCTAAAAGTACTGAAACTATTGCAAACAAAAGCCAAATCCACGACGTTAAATTTAAGTCGAGTACTAAGTGTGCACCAATAGCAATAGGAATTGCTTGAATTGTAAAACTTATGATTTTAAGTCCTGTTTCAAAACAAAATTCGTTTTTGATATAACTGATTGGTCTAAGAAGCCAACCAACTAAATCGCCTTTAACAATCTCATGTTCGAGCCATTGATCAACATCGCTCCAAACAAAAAAACTTACAATCATACTTAGCACAAAATAAGTTACAAGTTCTGGAAATGTATAACCTCTAATTATGTTGACTTTACTGAATTCATAAATCGATTTCCAAAGATAATAAAAAATAAATAAGGAAATTGGAGTTGTGACGAGTGCAATAGCGAATTCAAATTTGTAAGCTAAAGCTATTTTAAGTCCTGCTTTAATTGTTCCAGTTATTTTTCTTATTTCTTTTTTTAGGGTCATTTTTTATTGGTGATGGAATTTTTCTTGTGATGCGTTTTTATTTTTGCAGTACTGCGGCACATCGTAAAATTCTATGAATTTTACACTTCGAAAATTGGGTTGCATGAATCACCCAATTTTCTGTTTTAAATCAGCAACTCACTTCGTTCGTCGCTGACATTATCAAAGCTTCGCTTTGAAATAATTGAATGCTACGCATTCAACTATATGCCAAGGCAGTAATGCTGTTGATGTATGGTGTAAATAATTATGTTGTAACGGCCATTAATTTTTTTTGTATTGTTACTTTTACTCCATTATCTTTTTCTGTTTTTTTTCATTGAAAATACGTTGGATTACTTGTTCAATTGGTGGATCTTCAATTATTAGATCTGCACATTCAAACTTTTTGAGTAAATAAACAATTACTTTTTTTATAGGTGTAGTTTTTATATCTACTTCGATCTTAATTTCATAAGTATCTTGTTCAAGTATTTTACAACCTTTCATCGAAAAACCATTAATCTTATCCTCTGCTTTAACATGAATAATTTTTGATTTCAAGTAATACTTTTTGATATGATCGAGAGGACCATCATAAACAATAATGCCGTGGTTGATTATGATAACTCTCTTACACAGTTTTTCAATATCCTGCATATCGTGCGTTGTAATGATAAATGTAGTTTTGTAACGTTTATTTACATCAAGGATGAAATCTCGCAGTAGATCTTTTGCAATTACGTCTAAACCAATGCTTGGCTCATCAAGGAAAACAAGTTTAGGATTATGCAATAATGCATTTACAATCTTTGCTTTCATACGCTCACCAAGTGAAAGATCTCTAACAGGGGTTGTAGTGATGTCTGTGATTCTAAGTAGCTTAGTCATATATTTCAAACGTTTTTCAAAAACTTTAGGTGGAATATCATAAAGCTCTTTATTCAATGCAAATGAATCTACAGGAGGTAAGTCCCACATAAGCTGAGGTTTTTGACCAAAAACAACACCTATATTTTCAACATACTTAACACGATCTTTCCAAGGAGTAAAACTACACACCTTAACGTCTCCACTAGTGGGATAAAGAACACCTGAAAGAGTTTTGATGGTGGTAGATTTACCTGCACCATTTGGTCCAATAAGTCCAACAATCTCTCCTTGATCAATATTAAATGAAATTCCTTTTAATGCTTCTTTGTTTTCATAAACTCTATGAAATAAACTTTTAACAGCATTCCATAACCCTTCTTCTCTATGGTGGGTTTTGTAAACTTTTCTAAGTGAATCTACTTTGATCAAAGCATCAGATGATTGATTTTCTGCGGCTATTGTTGTTTTTTGTTTTTTCTTTTGATTAATTTTTTGTTTTTTATTTTTTGGAGGCATTTAGTTCACCTGAGTCATTTTGTTCAATTAATTTTTAATAAATTCAATTGATATTTGAATATTTATAATCCTTATTGGATCGTAACAGTTAATAGCGAGACTAATAAATCTCTAATTTATTATTGAATGGAAATAAAAACGCAATATTTTTTCCAAGCAGATTGTTGAGCTTGAAATTCCCGTTAGAATTTTTAACGGTGAGGAAATAAATAGATCTAGCCAGAATGGCCTGATTCATTGAAGAACTCTAGGGTATGTCATGATAATCACAAATTGTTTAAAAATTTAATGTTATATAAAACTTTTGTTTGTTAAAGATTTAGTTTAATCAGTTCATTTTTTGACGAGAATTTTTTATATTTTTAATTTTTTAATAACAACATATTATATTTATTATTTAATAATATAAGTGATTTTTTTTGAAAATAGTTTGGTTTTTTACGTTTTAATTTAATCCAATATCAATAATTCTAACTTTATCTTCTTTTTTTAATTCAATTAATCCTGGTTTTATGTCGTGCATTGTAAGAACTAAATCTGCGTTTATATGTGTGTTATTTTCTTCTCCTGTATCTGGACTTATTCCTGTAGGAATATCAATTGAGATTTTAAATACCTTCTTTTGATTGATCCAATCAATTGTGCTGGCAATTGGTTCTTTTATTTCTCCTGTCGTGCTAATTCCTAAAATAGCATCAACAATAATTTCTGATTTTAGATCGGGCAGGTTTTTTACAAAGATTTCTTTTGATTCTTCTTTTTCAATATCTAATAATCTTTCAAAATTTGTTTGAGCTTCAAACTTTAGTTTGTGTATATTTCCAATAAACATTACTTTTGTGTTAAATCCTTCATCGAGAAGATATCTTGCAGCAGTAAAACCATCACCACCATTATTTCCGTGATAGCAGACAAAAAGAATTCTATTTTTTTTATTGAGCTTAGTTAAGCCAGGATTGTTTTTTATTGTATTTTCAATTTCTTGCGCAATACCTTCTCCTGCTCGTTCCATAAGTTCAAGTTTGGTAGTACCTTCTAGTTCTGCTTGATTTTCAAGAGCTTTCATTTCAGATGTTGTAATCATGATTTTATTAATTTGGTTTTTATTGATTCGATTTTTATCAATTTGGTTTTTATTGATTCGATTTTTATCAATTTGGTTTTTATTAAGATTGTTTTTATGGATGTATTTTTTATTAAGTTGTAGGTGGATTAATGATTAGAAGTGGGGGTTGTTTTTAATGTTTTTGTTTTATTGTTAATGGTGGTTATTTTTGTTACAAACAGAATTTAGAAATAAGATAAATAAAAAATTTAAAAAATTATTTTGAACTTGTTGAATTTATTTTTACCAATTTCTGCTTGTTCTCTGTATTATTTCTTGCATTAATTCAAAATAATTAATTATATCTTGTTCAGTATGGTTGCTTATGCACTTTTCCACTAATGAGTCTAACTGATTTATGTAAGTTACAAAATTTATATCTCCGTGCATGTTGAAAATAGGATCTTCTCCTTCAACTTTTTCAAGTGCTTCTATGTCGCTTTGTGCACCTACTAAATATACTTCAAAACAATTACCTTCGTTTTTACAATTAATTAGTTCATAATTATCTGACATTAAAAATAATCGATTATATTTTTCTCCATCTTTTTTATTAACTTCATTCGCAATTGATTCAAAATGCTCAGGAGCACATGCAATTTTTTTAATAACATATAGATCTTCATCTTCAGAAATCATTGCGCCCATTTTTTTATTAATTGTTTGAGCCATATATTCTCTTGC